>JAESFQ010000028.1_pt1 | contig 109635 bp, 94 predicted proteins | sample 9269431 | NCBI WGS metagenome assembly JAESFQ01 (sample SAMN14502588, study PRJNA617103) | algae metagenome | isolation source: Plectolyngbya sp. WJT66-NPBG17 and co-occurring heterotrophs from well... | place: USA: Mojave Desert, Joshua Tree National Park, California | collected 2006-08-06 | reverse complement strand
CGGGAGATCTGCGCCCGCACCAATCTCAGCCGCAACCAGGCCTATATGCTGTGCTCGCTGATCGGCGACCTCCGGGTGACGCAGACGGTCGACGGCAACAAGGGCGTGCATATGCTGCTCGCCAAGCAGTATCTCTGACCACGGCAGGCGAGGCAGGGACGATGCCCCAGGATATCGACGTCACCGAGCTGACCATTGCGCAAGTGCAGGACGGGCTCACGCGCGGAGCCTTCACCGTTGAGGCGTTGACATCGGCCTTCCTCGCTCGCATCGCCCGCGACAACCCGCGGCTGAACGCCATTATTTTCCTCAACGAGGCGGCGATCGAGGATGCGCGGGCGATGGATGCTCGGCGTGCCGCCGGCGAGGCGCTGGGGCCACTGGCCGGCATTCCCGTGGTGGTGAAGGACACCATGGACATGGTGGGTTTCCCGAGCACGGGGGGCTGGTCGCTGCTGACCTCGAAGCATGGCGGCACCGACCTGATGCCAGGCACCGACTCCCCCGTCGTGGCCCGGATGCGGGCCGCGGGCGCCATCATCCTCGGCAAGACCAACGTGCCCATCCTCAGCGCCAGCGGCACGCATGCCAACAACAGCTGGGCCGGGCCGACGCTGAACGCGGCGGCGCCGGATCTCGTCCCCGGCGGCAGCTCCGCCGGCACCGCCACCGCCGTCGCCGCCTCCATGGCCGTTCTCGGCCTGGCGGAGGAGACCGGCGGCTCCATCCAGAACCCCGCCGCTGCGCAAGGGCTCGTCGGCATCAAGCCGAGCTTCGGCCTGGTGCCGAATGCCGGCGTCATGCCGCTCGCCAGCCAGCGCGACGTGGTAGGGCCGATCGCGCGCTGCGTGCGCGACGCGGCGCTCACGCTCGACGTGCTGGCGGGCTTCACCATGGAAGACCCGAAGACGGTAGCTGGCGTCGGCAACATCCCCGAAGGGGGCTATGCCTCCCTGCTTTCGGAGACGGCGCTCGCCGGCCGACGCCTCGGGCTCTACGGTCCGGGCTGGCGAAACCAGCCGCTCTCGGCCGAGACCAAGGCGCTCTATGCCCGGGCGCAGGACGAAATCCGTGCGCGTGGCGCGACGCTGGTCGCCGACCCATTCGCGGCCAGCGGCTTCGCCGATCTGCGCCAGCCCGTCTCGGAGGATTATCCCTTCGACGCGAGGGGGCTGGAATCGGCGCCCTACGACATGCACCAGTACTTGGGGCGCATGGGGCCCGAGGCCGCGATCCGAGGTTTCGCCGAATTCGCCAGGGCGACCGCGGCGGAGGATGCCTTCGCGGTGGGCGGCATGCTGCACTATCTGCACCGGCTGCCCGGCTTCGACGCGGCGCTGGCCGATCCACTCGTCCCGCCGCCCATGCCGGAATTCATCGCCGCCCGCGCCACCTATCGCCGCATCTTCGACGGTGTGATGGAGAGCCAGGGGCTGGATGCGCTGGTCTTCCCGCAGATGCGCGGGGCGCCGCCGCCGCTGCTTGGCGACGGGCTGATCCAGGAGACGACCGTGAGCGAGATCAACATCGCAGGCCTGCCGGGCGTCACGGTGCCGGCCGGCTTCCATGCCTCGGGCGCCCCCTTCTGCCTCATCTTCGTCGGCCGCATGTGGAGCGAGGCGCTGCTGCTGGCCCTCGCCCATGACTACGAGGCGGCGACCCGCCACCGGCGGGCCCCCGGGCTGGCAGCGTGATGGAGTTCGCCGCGAAATTCGGTTTCGACATGCTCGCCTTCACGTCGGTGATGGTGCTGATCGTGCTCGGCCTCGGCGTGATCGCCAGCATGATGGGCATCTTCAACTTCGCCCATGGTGAGCTCGTCCTGCTGGGCGCCTACACGGTCTATCTCAGCAGCGAGGCCGGGCTCGGCACCTGGCCTGGCCTTATCGCCGCCCCGGTGGTGGTGGGGCTGGTCGGCTTCGGGCTGGAGCGCACCATCATCCGACGCTTCTACCGGACGCCCATCATCGCCATGCTCGGCACCTATGCGATCGGCCTCATCATCCGGGAGATCGTGCGTGGCCTGCTGGGCGGCCACTACAAGTCGATCCCGGAGCCGGTAGGCGGCGCCTTCAGCCTCGGCGGCATCGAATTCTCGGTCTGGCGCAGCATCATCATCGCCACGACCCTCGTCGTCATCGGCGCGACCTACCTGCTGCTGGCCCACAGCTCGATCGGACTCAGGGTCCGCGGCGCGCTGGAGAACCCGATGTTGGCGCGCGCCTGCGGCATCTCCACCAGCCGCCTCTACGCGTTGACCTTCACCTTTGGCGCGGCGCTGGCGGGGCTGGCGGGCGCGCTCATCGTGCCGCTCTATCAGCTCTCGGCCGATATCGGCATCCGCTTCCTTGTGCAGGCCTTCCTTTCGGTCATGCTGGGAGGCGTGGGCAGCTTCGAGGGACCCGTGCTGGGGGCGGCGGCCGTCGGCGGGCTCGCCGCCTGGTTGCCCTGGGTGGTGACGCCGGTGCTCGCGGACCCGCTCGTCTTCCTCATCGCGCTCGCCATCGTCCGGGTGCGGCCGCAGGGCTTCATCGCGGTCGGGCGCCTGTAGCAACAAGGAGAAACGGCAATGACCATGAACAGGCGTCGCTTCCTTGGTGGGGCTAGCGCCCTCACCGCTGCCGGATGGCTCGGCTCGCTCACGGGCGGCTTCGTGCTGCGCCCGGGCTGGGCGCATGCCGCAGGCCCGATCAAGATGGGCATCGCCACCGACATCACCGGCCCCATCGCGCCCTCCGGCAACGCCAACTGGCAGGTCGCCCAGTTTGTGGTCGAAGAGATCAACAAGGCGGGCGGCATCCAGGGCCAGCCCATCGAGCTCCATCTGGAGGACACCGCCTCCGATCCGAAGATCGCGGTGGGCAATGTCCGCAAGTTGATTCAGGAGCGGCGGGTCAATGTCGTGCTCGGCGGCATCACCAGCGCGATGCGGCAGGCGATCAAGGACCCGATCGTGAACCGCGGACGCACGCTCTACATCTACCCGCAGCTCTATGAGGGGCAGGAATGCACCCGCTTCCTGTTCAACACCGGCCCGAGCCCAGCGCAGCAATGCGACCGGCTGATCCCCTACCTCGTCAAGACCCAGGGCAAGAAGCGCTTCGCCATGCCCTCGGCCAACTACGTCTGGCCACAACTGCTCAACAAGTATGCCCGCAAGGTGATCGAGGCTAATGGCGGTGAGGTGGTCTTCGAGGAGTACTACCCGCTCGACCAGGCGGAATATTCCGCCACCATCAGCAAGATCCGCGACGGGCGGGTGGACTGCGTCTTCAGCACCATCATCGCCCCAGGCCTGCAGCCCTTCATGAAGCAGCTCTACGAAAGTGGCTTCCAGAAGGCCGGCGGCGTGGTCAGCTGCGTCTACTACGACGAGAACCTGCTGAACTACCACCCGGCGCAGGAGATGGAGGGGCTGGTCTCCTGCCTCGACTACTTCCAGGCAGTGGACGACCCGTTCAGCAAGGCGCTGCAAGAGGCCTATGCGAAACGCTTCCCCGGCACGAAGTACCTGTTCACCGCCGGCTCCGCCTCGACGGGGATGTATCGCGGCATCAAACTCTACGAGGCGGCGGTGAAGGCGACTGGCGGCAAGCTAGGGCGCGAGGAGGTCGCGGCGGCGTTGGACAATGCGGTGCTGACGGAAGGGCCGGGTGGCGGCGCGCAGATGGTGCCCGGCAAGTTCCACGCGAAGATGAACATGTACATCGCCGTCTGCCGCAACGACGCCGGCCGGACACGTTACGAGGTGGTGGACCGGGCAGACATGGTCGATCCCCGGGAGTGCTGAGGCGATGACCGCGACCACCGAGGCGGCCCCGCCTGCCCCCGCCCGACGCGGCGCCTTCCGCATCCTGCCGGCGATCGAGCTGGCGGTGCTCGCCTTGCTGCTCGTGGTGCCGTTCTTCCTGGCCGACAGGCCGGAGCTGATCACGCTGCTCACCAACGTGGTCATCCTGTCGCTGCTGGCCCTCAGCTTCGATCTCTGCTGGGGCTTCTCCGGAATCATGTCCTTTGGCCAGGCGCTGTTCTTCGGCGTCGCCGGCTACGGGGTGGCGCTGGTTGGACGGGACCTGGAGTTCAGCCAGCTCTGGGCGACGCTGCCGCTGGCTATGCTGGCCGGCGGCGCCCTCGCGGCCCTCCTAGCGGCCTTCCTGCTGCTCGGCCGGAAGGCGCCGACCTCCATCTTCGTCGCCTTCGGCACCCTGACCGGCGCCTATGCGGCGGAGCGGCTGGTGGCGGGCTGGCAGTATGTCGGCGCCGGCAACGGCCTTTCGGCGATCAAGCTGATGGCCTTCGGCGAGTACGAGTTCGTTGAAGGCCTCGACTTCTACGCCGTTGCGCTGACGGCGTTGGTGCTGATCTACGCCGTCAGCCGGTACCTTGTGCAGTCGCAGCTCGGCCTAGTGCTGGCCGGCATCCGGCAAAACGAGGAGCGGCTGGCCTTCTTCGGCTACCGTGTGCAGGTGTTCAAGGCGCTGGTCTTCAGCCTCGCCGGCATGGTGGCGGGGCTTTCCGGCGCCCTCTACAGCTACCACCAAGGCTTCACCGGCCCGAGCAACCTGGGGCCCGGCCTCTCCACCACTGCGGTGATCTACTGCCTCTTCGGCGGCAACGGCACGCTCATCGGGCCGGTCATCGGAACTGTAGCGATCGAGGTACTGAGCTACGTGCTGGCTGATATCGATGCGATCCGGCAGTTCTGGCCAGTGCTGCTCGGCCTGATGCTGCTGCTGGTGGTGACCTTCCAGCCAACCGGCTTGCTCGGCCTCGCCGTCTCGGCGCGGGAGCGTATCGGCACCTATGGCGCGCGGAGGGCGGCACGCTGATGGCCTTGCTGCAGGTGTCGGGCGTCACCAAGACCTATGGTCCGCTGAAGGCGCTCGACGGCGTTGACCTAGAGATCGAGGCCGGCAGCTTCCACGGCCTCATCGGCCCGAACGGGTCGGGCAAGAGCACCCTGCTGAAGGCGATCGCCGGCGCCCACTTCCCGACCATGGGACGCATCCTGTTCGACGGCGGCGACATCACTGCCATGCCGCCCTACCAGCGCGCGCGCCGCGGGCTCAGCCTGAAATTTCAGATCACCTCAGTGCTGACCGAGCTGTCGGTCTACGACAACGTCCTGCTCGCGCTACAGGCGATGGAGGGCTACGGCGCGCTGTTCCGCAGCCGGTCGCGCGAGCGGCTTGATGGCGAGGTGATGGAGGCGCTGGAGCGGTTCCGCCTCGCTGACCGCACCGACGACCTCGCCGGGGAGCTGAGCCATGGCGAGCAGCAATGGCTGGAGATCGCCATGGCGCTGGCCCCGCGTCCGAAGCTGCTGCTGCTGGACGAGCCGACCGGCGGCATGAGCCCGGAGGAGCGCCGTGTCACCGGTGAGTTGCTGTCGCCGATCCGGCGCCATTGTGCGCTGGTGATCGTCGAGCATGACCTCGACTTCATCAAGAACATCTGCGACCGCCTCACCGTGCTCGACCAGGGCCGCGTCCTTGGGACCGGCAGCGTGGCCGAAATCGAGAGGGATGCACGCGTGCAGGAGATCTATACCCGCCGTGTCTGATCCCGCGACGTCCCCACTGCTGGAGGTATCGAACCTCGAAGCTGGCTATGGCCGGAGCCAGGTGCTGTTCGGCCTGTCCCTCAGCGTGCCGCCGACCGGCGCGGTGGCCATCCTCGGCCGCAACGGCGCGGGCAAGACCACGCTGCTGAAGACCCTGGCGGGGGAGATCCGGCCCGTCTCCGGCAGTATCCGCCTCGCCGGCGAGGACATGACCGCGGCGCCGGCGGAGCGCCGCGCGCGCCTCGGCATCGGCCATGTGCCGCAGGAGCATGCGATCTTTGCCCGGATGTCGGTGCGAGAGAACCTGATGCTCGGCGCCGGGCCGCGTGCCGACCGGCGGGCGATTGAGGAGGTATTGGAGTTTTTTCCCAAGCTTGGCGTCCGCCTCAGTCAAACGGCCGCGACCCTTTCCGGTGGCGAGCGTAAGATGTTAGCCATTGGCCGCGCCCTACTCGGTAAGCCTCGCGTGCTGATGCTTGATGAGCCGACCGAAGGAGTGTGGATTGGCGTCATCGACGAGATCGCCGAGCGCCTTGTCGATCTGTCGCGGCGCATGAGCGTGATCCTCGTCGAGCAGCATGTCGAACTCGCCCTGACGGTCGCACAGGCGGCTTATGTTATCGACCGAGGCACGGTAGCGCTAAGCGGCCCGGCTAATCGAGTTAAACGTGACCCCGCTTTGCTGCGGCTACTGGCGCCGTAACTATACAAGAGTATGAGCTATTCCTATTTGCACGAGTTCTTGCGCTTCGGATTACCTTGTTGCATCGGTCGCCCATCTGGATGGCACTGGGTAGGTTAGTCGGAGCGAGGGCCCTTTACCCTGCAGAGGCATCCCTTTTGCCCTTCGAAGCGGCTCAATCTTGCTGCGCATACGTTGCTCCAACAGATGTTGGATAAGGGTCGACATGGAAACTTGTGATGACCGATAGCCGTATCTCACGGTAACAAAAGAAACAATCATATCGAATAAATCGATGGACAACGCTTGAGCTTACGCAAATAATAGCAAAAAGAGGATCGGCTCTAAGGCATATCTCATGTAATAATGACGAGCGAGCCGCCAATGAGCTCAAGCATGCACGCCCTCCTTGCCCGCGAGCTGGATCGTAACCGCGACACCACTTCCGGGATAGGTACTTACCTCCAATTCGACACGTGCCTCTTTCGCCAGTGCATGAGCCAGCCGAGTACCCAGGCCACGCCTCACATCGCCCACGACGTAGCCAACACCGTCGTCGCGGATCCGCACCTCCTGGGTGAGATTTTTGGCCCGCAACTCCACCGATATTCGACCTTGCTGCCCTGCAGGCCAGGCGTGCTTGAAGGCGTTTAGCAGCAGCTCGTAGCAGAGCAGACCGAGGGGCATCGCGCGGGCGACGTCGAGTTCAAGTGGACCGTCGAGAGCCAGGGTGAGCGCTACGCTACCGTTGCCGTGCACTGCTGCGAGGCCCTCGGCCAGGTCGGCGAGTACCGCACGAAAGTCCACCTCGTCGAGCGTCTCGGTTTTATAGATGCGCGACTGTACGGTGCCGAGGGCTCGCATGCGGCCTGCAAGATCCTCGAGGTGGGCCGCCGCCTCCCCACCCACGTCTCGTGCCCTCAAGAGAAGCAGGCTCGTGACCGTCTGCAGGTTGTTCTTCACGCGGTGGTGGAGCTCGCGCACGATTACCCGCTCGCGTTCTAACGCTGCCGCTAGCTGCCGCTCCCGCTTGCCGAGGGCTGACCGGCTGTGTGCGCCCTCGACGGCAAGCCGCAGCGAGGCACGCAGGCGGGGCAGCTGGCGCGCCGACTTCACGACGTAGTCGTCAAGGCCAGCCTTCATGAGTTCGACCGCCGTCGTCTCGTCACCGGAGTTCGTGAACATAACGACCGGACAGCTCGGGTATAACTCGCGGGTACGGGCGAACACCTCCCGGCCCGAACCCCATTTCAGGTCGAGGTCGGTCACGACGAGGTCCGGCGGCGCTCCCGCGAGCGCGCTGAGGAGGTCGTCGCGGGTGGCGAGTTCCACCACCTCTACGTCAGGATAGAGGGCCTCCAGCTCCCGACGGACGATCTCGCGGTCGTCCGGATTGTCGTCGATGGCGAGGACTCGCATTGCGCGCCTCAGACCGGGGCGGACCGATTGAGCCTTATCCAGTAGGCGTCCAGGGTCGCCACCATTGCCAGGAGTGCATCGCGCCGGACCGGTTTGACGAGGTAGGAGTTTGCATGGAGCGCATAGGCACGCTCGATGTCGGCATCCTGATTCGAGGAAGTAAGGACGACGACGGGCGTGTGCTTTGCCGTAGCGTCCGCACGGATGGCCCGAAGCACCTCGAACCCCGAGCGTTTGGGCAGCTTCAGATCGAGGAGTACAAGGCCGGGTAACGGATGCCGATGCCGGTCGGAGTAGGCACCGGTACCCGCAAAGTAGGCGACCGCCGCGTCGCCGTCGCCAAGGATCACGAGGGGGTTGACGATGCCTGCCTTCTCAAAGGCGTAGGCAATCAGATCCGCATCGTCGGGGTTGTCCTCCACAAGGAGGACCGTCGACAGCTCATGCACGGTGCGTCGTATCCTCCGTTCTGGTCGGCTCAGCGGCCTCCAGTTCGATCCAAAATCGGGCGCCACGGCCCGCCTCGGACTCGACGCCAACAGTACCACCCATCCGGGCAACTCCGGCTGCGACAATTGCCAAGCCAATTCCGGTCCCCGGATAGGCCTCCTGGCCGTGCAATCGTTCGAACACCCCGAAAACACGCCCGTGATGCTCGGGGGCGATGCCGATTCCCTCGTCCTCGACGATCATCTGGACCCTGCTCCCACGATACTCGGCTCGGAGCCGAACGCGTGCCCGCTCATCCGGTTTTCGAAACTTCACCGCATTGGTTAGGAGGTTGCCAAGGACATGACGCAGCACGACCGGCTCGGCGAGTACGGTGGGCAGCCCTTCCTCGGCGGCGATGTCCGCGTCTGTCCCAGCCGCGGCGCGGGCGTCCTCGATTGCCGCTCGCACGATGAGACCCGGGTCCATGGCCTGGAGCCGCACCTCCGCACGCTGGAGACGGCTAAAGGTGAGTAGATCCTCGATCAGGCCATCCATCCGTTCGGCTGCACCGACAATCCGCTCGGCATACCGGGCGCCACGGGGCCCGAGCGCCTCGGCAAAGTCGTCGAGAAGGATGCGCGCAAAGCCTTCCATCCCGCGCAGCGGCGCCCGCAAGTCGTGGCTCACCGTGTAGGCGAAGGCCTCGAGTTGGGCGTTTGCAGCGGTAAGGTCGGCCGTTCGCGCCGCGACCTCGCGGACAAGGTGCTCCTCCGCGCGCTTCAGGTGGTCGATGTCGACGAGGGCCACCACCGCGCCGGTGATCGCACCGTCCGCGCTCCGGATGGGTCGGGCGCTGATGCGGGTCCAGCGCCGCTCCCCACCGCGACCGTAGAGGACTTCTATCTCCGGGGCCTCCTCGCCCGTTGCCGCCATGCGGGCAACCGGGTACTCGCTGGACGTCACGCGACGGCCGTCGGGGTGATAGCTTACCCACTCGCCGTAGGAGTCGACGTCGGCGGAGAGAAGGATGGGGTGACCCGTGATCTGCTCGACCGCGGCATTCCCACCGGTCAGGCGCCCCGACGGCAACTCCGCCGTTATGATCCCGACGGGTACCGCTTCGTAGACGGCCCGGAGCCTTGCTTCGCTCTCGGCGAGCTGCCTTTCGGCCTCGCGCTGCTCGGTCACGTCGATGATGACGATGTTCAGGCCGATCACCGCGCCCGAGCCGTCCCGCACCGGGAGGTAGTTGCCGAGGTAGTCCCGCGGTCGCGCCTCGCCGGGCCCCGGGGGTGTTCTGATGTCAACGCCGATGGCTGCCTCTCCCTGCGAGAGCACACGGTCGTAAAGGGACAGCACCGACGGCGCGATTCCTGGCACAACCTCCTCGACTGTTCGGCCAAGATGGGCCTCGACCGTCCGCCCGTTGATCGCGGCAAGGCGCTCGTTGAGGGCCACGAAGCGCCGCTCGCGGTCCACGAAGGCCAGGCCGACGGGAGCGACGTTGTACACGCCCTGCAACTGGGCGACTTGGTCAGCGAGCTCCACCCTCGTCTCCGCAAGTTGGCGCTGGGTCGCCGTACCCCGTTCCCGAAAGAGAAGAGCCGCTGTAAGGGCGGCAACCACCGCCAACAGACCTGCGGCGACGGCCACGGCAATCGCGCGGTGATCGGCCCGCTCCAGCGACTGCCGGCGCTCCGCCAACCGCCGCTGCTCCTCGTCGACAAGGGCCATGACCTGCTCGCGCAATGCATCCATCAGCGCCAGGCCCTCGCCGTCCCGCACGACGCGAAGAGCTCCCGCTACATCGCCCTCAGCGGCCAGCCGGACAGTGCGGTCAAGTTCTGCGCGCTTCGTCGCAACGAGTCCCGCAATCGTCTGCAACCGCGGCTCCTGCGCATCTCGTTCCCCGAGGAGCTGCCGAAGCGACGCGAGGTGATCGGCGGCAGTGCGCTCGGCCATTCGGTAGGGCGAGAGATAGCGCTCCTCGCCCGTTAGGAGGTACCCGCGCTGTCCCGTCTCGGCATCCTTCAGCGCCGAAAGCAGCGCCTCAGCTTGGCCGATTGTTGCATAGGCTTCCTGAACGAGCGTCGCCGACCGCCCCACCCCCTTTTGGGCAATGATCGTGCCCCCGGCCACCATCCCGAGAAGCAGGAGCGTCCCGAACAAGCTCAACGAGAGGCCGCGACCACCTATCCAAGCCTTCATCCGTCGCACTTCCTTGATCCGGTGGCAGCTCGGAATTGAAAAGACTGACTTGCCCGTTAGGAAGGGTCCGCCGGTCATGTGGTTCGATGGCCGATGGGGGCTAACGCTGAACCTGGACCACCAAAGCCAAGCACCTCAAGCGCCGGAAGATCTTGCGCCTTGGATGGACCAGTTCCGATGGGCAGGACCAGCGTGTGCGGTTACTTTGCCAACGTGAGGGCTACAAGCCGGTCGGCGAGGTCCGAGCCCAGCACCGGTTTGCGCAGCATGGAGAAGTTCTGCGTCATCGCTCCCTCGAGCGCGAGCGGCGTGCCGTCCTCTGCATTGCCGGTCAGCAGGACCGCGGGGATCGAGAGGCCGCGGGTCCGGACGATGCGGATGAGCTCGACCCCGTTCATGCCCGGCATGTTGAGGTCCGTCACCAGGGCATCCACCTTGCCCGCCCGGTCCAGGATGGCGAGCGCCGCCTCGGCATCGGAGGCGGCCAGCACCTCGTAGCCCTCGTCCGTGAGCTGGGCGGCCACCACCTCCCGCACGATGTCCTCGTCCTCGACCAGCAGCACGCGCGGCCTGGTGACAGGGCGGGCGTGGCCGGGAGCGGTGGCAAGAGGCGCTTCAGCGGATGCCTGCTGCTCCATGGCGGGAAGCCAGAGATGGACGGTGGTGCCGAAGCCCAGCCTGCTCTCGATCGCCAGGGCACCGCCGGACTGCTCGGCGAAGCCGCGCGCCATCGCCAGGCCGAGCCCGGTGCCCGCGCCCCGCGCCTTGGTCGTGAAGAAGGGTTCGCTGGCACGGGCGAGGGTCGCGGCATCCATGCCGGTCCCGGTATCCGCGACGGCCAGGCGCAGGTACCTGCCCGGCCTGAGCCCAGCGGGTGCCGTGGCCTTGCCGGTCACCCCCTCCGCGCTGGCGGAGAAGGTCAGGCTTCCGCCGTCCCGCATGGCGTCTCGCGCGTTGGTCGCCAGGTTGACCAGCACCGTCTCGAGCTGGCCCTTGTCCGCGAACAGGTGCGGGAGCTGCGGCGGCAGGGCAACCTGGACGGCGATATGCGAGCCCAGCGTGTGCGACAAGATCTCCTGCAGCCCGGCGAGGAGGTCCGGCAGGTTCACGAACTCGGCCCGGAGGTCGCCTTGCTGCGCGAAGGCCAGCAACCGGCGCGTGACCGAGGTGCCGCGCGCGGAGGCGGTCAGGATGAGCTGGGCGAAGCGGCGCACGGCGTCGGGGTCGTTGGCACGCTTCTCGATCGTGGCCGCGCAGCCCCTCGTGGCCTGGAGCACGTTGTTGAAGTCGTGCGCGATGCCCCCGGCGAGCTGGCCGAGGGCCTGGATCCGCTGCGCATGCACGGCCTTCGCCTGCGCCTCCTCCCGCGCCAGGACCTCGGCCTCGACCCGGGCCTCGAGCTCCTCGTTCAGGCGCCGGAGGTCGGCCTGCGCCCGGTCCCGCTGGGCCACCGAGGCTTGCAGCTTGGCCGAGGCTTCGATGAGCGCCGCGCCGACCTGGTCGACCTCGCGGACCGAGGACGAGATCGGCGGAAGCGCCGGGCTGCGGCCCACCTGGGCGGCTAGGCGGCTCAGGACCCCGACGGAGCGGGCAAGGCGCCGGCCGTAGAGCAGGGCGGCGGCGATGGACAGGCCAATGGCCAGAACGCCCACCCCGCCGAGATACAGCATGGACTGGCGGAGCGGTGGGCCAAGAACCGCTTCCGGCACGCCGATGGCGACGCGCCAATCCCATTCCGGTAGGCGCACGTACGCCCCCCAGACCGGCACGCCGGCGACGTTCACGCTGCGGACGCTGCCCTCCGCCCCCTCGGTGTTCGCCCGTAGGGCCGCGTTGGCGAGCTGGCCCACGAAGCGGTCATGCTCCTCCGACCGAGCGACGATCCTGTCCTGCCGGTCGAGGATGGAGACCACCCATCCCGGCGGCATCCGGTGTCCCGAGAGCAGCGAGGCCAGATGCTGCGCCCGCACCGCCACGTTGAGAGCGAAAGCGACCTCGCCGTTGAGGAACACCGGAGCATTGAGCAGGACGTAGGGCTGCCGATCGGTCGTGCCGACGTAGAGGTCCGAGGCGCAAACCTCCTGGGTGCGGAAGACGCATTCGTCTGCCGCCAGAACAGCCGGAGCCGTGGTTACGGGCAGGGGGGTCCCGAACGGGAACAGGGTGTTGACGATCTGCTGACCGGACCGGTCCCGCATAACGATGGCCCCGCCGGGAGGCGCCACCTGCCTGGCTTGCTGATGAAACCGACGTAGGTCGCCGTCCTCGATGGCGGGCGAGGTCGCTAGAACCTTGAGCACGCCGCTGACGCTCGAGAGCTCGCGCCCCAGTTCGAAGGCCAGGTTCCGCGCCACCATCTTCGTCTGCTGCTGGTAGTCGCTGCTTTCCCGCTGGACCGACATCCAGGCCGCGAAGCCGGACAGGCCCCAGAGCGGGATGACAATGCAGACGGCGAAGATGGCAAGATGGGCCCAGATCGGCAGGGCGAGAGAGGATGAACGAAACCTGGGTCCGGTCGTATTGAAACCGTTCACGTCTACTCTTTCCGCTAACCGCAACGTACCGTCTTGTTACCAAACAGGACTTTGCTCTCGCAATCAGACTGTCGGACCCAGAAGGTCACAGTTTCATCACGAGTTGGCAGACACTTTCAACGACGGAGATAGGTTGCGCCGGGGAGCATTGGGTCAGCGATCTCGGCAGGTTTGACCGACCCGTCAAGGCGGCCGAGGTCGCACGCCCGCAGCACGAAGACGCCCGGCAGCTCGAACAGGAGCAACCAGCACAGGTCGAGCATCCTCCGCAGGTTCCGCAGCCCGTCCTGCGCGACCGGCTTCGCCGCGTAACCGTTGGCGCTCAGGCGATAAGCGGCTTTGCCATCCGAGCGCCGCCTCGACGGGGTCGGCACCACGACGGGCGTGCTGCACAGCGCCGCATGGCCCTTGGGCCAGGCCAGCACCTCGAGCTGCTGCGCCGAGACAGATAGATGTCGAGAAAGACCAGCGAGGGAAGGACATGCTGCCGGCGGCAAACTGCCCCAAGCTTGCAGACTGGCACGCAAGACTGCGCGCTTACCGAAGCGCCGCCGGGCGTCGCGGCCGCGGTCGGCGACGCGACCCTGCCTGAACGTTAATGGCGGCGGGCAGCGTTGCGTGCCCGGGTGTGCCCGGCGATGCCGGCGTGCTCAATCACCGCCGCGGCCGGCAGGATGACGGACTCCCTGCGCAGCGCCTCCACGACGGCAGCCGCGATCGGTGCGCCTGCGTCCGTGCCGCTGGCAGACTCCGCGGCGGCCTCGACCATGAGCGGCAGGTTGGCCCCCGTCGCGGGCCGTAGGCCGAGGGCGGCAGCGAGCTCACACGTGTGGTCGGTCATGGTTTAGGGGCGGCGCGCGTAGTGGGCGAAGGCCTCCCACTGGATCTCCAACCGCCGTGCCGTCCAGGCTAGCAAGCTCTCGACTGACTGGCCAAGGTTGGCGAGCGTCGTGCCCAGCTGGAGCAGCAGCGCGAGCTGCACGGCGTAGCCGAGCCGGCTGGAGTCGCCCCGGCGCGCGACAGGGTGAAGCGCCGGGCCAGGCCGTCCCGATTTGCGGGGATGCCGAACAGCGCCCGGCGCTCCTCGCCGGTCAGCAATTCTCGTCGCGCCAAGGCCCGTTCTCGTCCCCGTCCGGAAACGCCCATGATGATCGTGGACAGGTCGGATTTGGGAGACGTAGCCAGTGAACGCGTTCGGCCGGTGTCGCGCGGCGGCGCGCGGGCCGTCCAGGAACCGGACGGTTCGGGGACGCCATGGGCGATGTCCCGGGCTACGCGCGGATCTCCAGCGGCGATCAGGATGCCGCCGCGCAGGAATTGCGGCTGCACGGGACCGGCGCCATCCGGGTGTCCATCGACGTCCGCTCCGGCCGCTTCATGGGCCGCCCCGGTCCTGTTGCGCTCCTCGACTACGCACGGCGCGGCAATACGCTGGCCGTGGTGCGGCTGGACTGGCTCGCCCGGTCTCTCGCCGAGCCGCTGGTCACTGTCGCCATGCCGAAGGAGCGCGGCGTCGCGCTTCTCAGCCTGGGGGAGAAGATCGGCATCTCGTCGGAGGGCGGCGAGCTGGTGTTCCACGTGTTCGGCGCCATCGCGCGCTTTGAGCGCCAACTGATCGCCGAGCGCACCCGCGACGGCATCGCCGCGGCTCGGGCCAAGGGCAAGCATCCGGGCCGGCAGCCGTTGGGCCGCGAAAGGGCGGAGGCGGCGTTGAAGCTCGCCGCCGCCGGCCATCTCCAGGGCGTCGTCGAGATGATCGACGCTGGCCGACCCTGCCTCGACATGGCTTAGCAGCTCCACGCGGTGGAGGCGGCGATTGCGAACGTCAAGCGCACGCTTATCTACGACCACCTGGACCGCTGCCTCGATTGCGTCGTCGGCGCCGTCCCGCCCGCCGAGCGCGGGCTGATCGATGAGTTCCAGGCGATCACAAAGTACCTCTGACCTACACCACCGCCGGGACTCCCGCCTACGCCATGCTCGAGGTGCCGAAGCCCTACGTCCTTCTCGTTGCCCTCTACCTCGGCTTCGCCCTCACCGCCGGATCAGTGGTGCACCTCCCGCTCGACCCGCCGCGCTGCCTGCTAATCGACGGCGTCGGCGTGCTGATCTTCATCATCGCCTCCGTCGCCGACGCGCGCCGCAGCCATGCGGCGGGGCTGGAAGGGCCCGGCGTCGGGCTCGGTCGCTACCTCGGCTGGAGCGTGCTGCTCTCCCTCGGCCTCGGCATTCTGAGCGGCGGTAGCCAGCACTTCCCGCACTACGCCGCCGCGCTGCTGTCGCTCGGCGTGCTGCTGTCGCTCCTCGACTGGCTGGCACGGGAGCGCACGGCGCTGCGCGCTGGCGGCTGCGGGCGGCGCGCTCGCCCTCGCGCTGCTGATCCTCCTCGGGCTCGACCACATCGCCCATGATACCAAGGGGGAGGGACATGCGCACGGACCACGCTGCCCGCCGTGCTCTCGCCGCTGCCGACCGAACCGACCGGCACCTCTTCGCAGCGCAGATGCTGTCGCTGCTCGGCACGGGGTTGGCGACGGTCGCGCTCGGGCTGCTGGCCTACGAGATCGCCGGCGCCGACGCAGGCGCGGTGCTCGGCACAGCGCTGGCGATCAAGATAGTCGCCTATGTCGGCCTCGTGCCGCATCACGACCCGCTACGACTGATGCGCCACCACCTTCTTCGGCGCATCACGCTGGCCGCCATCGTCATATTCTGGCTCGAACACTGAGTCCTGAGCCTGGCACTTCAATGCCAAGTGTGGCGGCACCGTTTCGCTGATTTGTAGTTAGAAGGTCGAGGTTAAAGCCCCTCATCCGGCACCAACGTTCCGGAGTGCGGCCTTATTGGACGCAGCGGTTGGCGCTGGCTTTACCTCCTTCGCCAGAAAACCTGACCTGGGCAACCCTCGGCCGGGTTCCAAGGAGGCCCCGTGCCGGTCGGGCCGCACCGCCACCGCACAGTACCGAAACGTTAAATCTTGTTGAGGCGCACCGGAATGATGTGCAGGGTGCCGGTGTGGCGGTGAACGGCACCGGCACATTGGCGAGGAGTTCCCATGACCATCACTCGCTTGTTGTCGTTGGGCGGATTGCTTCTGGCGGCTGCCGCTTGCAGCAATCCTGCTCCCAGAAGTTCCGCCGATCCTGGCGTCGTCCAGAACCAGAACCCGCGGAGCCTCAACGCGCCCTACTACACCGGGGGCGATCCCGACTTTCAGCGTGGTGGCCGGGCTGGCAGAAGCTCCGGCGGCGGTCCCTGAAGGACCGCGGGCGATCGTCGATAGGCCCGCTGCCATGGCCCGCGCCAACCAGATGGGCCATCCCGCCTTCGGCGAGGCGCGGTATCCCTCGCATGCCCTGTAGGCGGGCCTTCATTTAGCCATCGAGAGCAGCAGCCGCGCCTGACATTCGCCAAGCCGGACTGAACGTCTCTGTACTCGGCTGCTGCTCAAGCCTGTGCTCGGCGCCTGCCTCGGCGCGGCACCCTTCGCCGCCGCTGCGGGCGCCATGGCCGTCTTGAGCCCGGCGCCCTGTCCTGCCGGTAGGCTCGCACGCTTGCGGCATCGCCCGTGCCGTATCGCTAGCGCGCGGCCTGGCTTGCTCCGCGCTGGCGCGATGCCGGCCAAGGGTTGGCGTTGCAGCGCTTCCGCAAGGCCCATGGGGCGACGCGGCGTCGCAGCCGCCGACCGACCGTCGGGGAGACCGAATCAGGGAACCACGCGCCACGGTCCGATGCACGGCCAAGGCGCCTGGCCGGCTTCGGGCGGGGATTTCTGGCTGCGCGCCAAGCCCGACCGGCCTGCTGATCGGCGGATGACGGCGAGCGCCATCCGCCCCCTGCTTCGGACGGGCCGGGGTGCTGGCCGTGCCGCCCCGGATGACCTATCCATGCGCCTCGCGCCGCAGCACGGAACGGATTCACATTGCCGACACAGATGGTCCAGGGGGCCGCGATCGCAGCGGCCTTGCCGGTGGGGTTGCCTGCCCCTCCACCCGGCCGGAGCCGCCGTCAGCCATGACCGGGACCGTGATGCTGACCGGGGCAACGGGCTTCCTCGGCTCGGCCATCGCCCTTGCGCTGCACCGCGCCGGGCACGGGGTCCGCGCCCTGGTCCGGCCGGAGACGCCGCGTGCAGTGCTCGACGGGCTGCCGGTGGCGTTCATCACGGGCGACCTCACCGACCCGGCCTCCATCGCCGAGGCCATGCGCGGCTGCGATGCCGCCATCCATTGCGCCGCCGACTACCGCATCTTCGTCCCCGACCCCGAGCGGATGTGGGCGGTCAACGTCGCCGGCACCGAGGCGGTGATGCGCGCGGCCCTGGCCGAGGGTTGCCGCCGCGTCGTCCATGTCTCTTCCGTCGCCACGCTGAAGCCCCGCCGCGACGGCAAGCCGGCGACCGAGGCGGACGCCGCCACCCCGTCCCAGGCCATCGGCCCCTACAAGCGCAGCAAGACCGAGGCGGAGCGCCTGGTCGAGCGGCTGGTGGCCGTGTCCGGCCTGCCCGCCGTCATCGTCAACCCTTCCACCCCGATCGGCCCCCGCGACCGCCGGCCGACGCCGACCGGCCGCATCATCCTCGAGGCGGCGCGCGGGCGGATGCCGGCCTATGTCTCGACCGGCCTCAACCTCGTCCATGTCGACGACGTGGCCGCCGGCTGCGTCGCGGCGCTGACCCGGGGCGAGGTCGGGGAACGGCACATCCTGGGCGGGCAGGACGTCTCGCTCGGCGAGCTGCTGACCCGCATCTCGGCGATCTTCGGCCGCCGCCGCCCGGTGCGCCTGCCGCGGGCGCCGCTCTGGCCCGCCGCCATCGCCTCGGAAGGCCTGGCCCGGCTGACCGGGCAGGAGCCGATGCTGACCCTCGACGGCCTCCGCATGGCCGCCCGGCCGATGTATTTCAGCGCCGCCAAGGCGGAGCAGGTGCTCGGCCACCGCGCCCGCCCCTGGCAGGAGGCGGTGGCCGAGGCCATCGCCTGGTTCCGCGAACAGGGGATGCTCAGGCGGTGATCTGGCTGGCGCTCGCGGCTTGCCTCGCCTGGGCGGTGCTGCTGCTCGGCCGCGGCTTCTTCTGGCTGGCGCGGGACGACGACGGCGACGCCGCCCGCCTGCCTAACCCGCCGCGCTGGCCCGGCGTCACCGCCGTCATCCCGGCGCGGGACGAGGCGGACAGCATCGGCGAGACGGTGCGCGGCCTGCTGGCGCAGGACTATCCCGACCCCTTTCGCCTGGTCGTGGTCGATGACCGCAGCACCGACGGCACTGGCGATGTCGCCCGCGCCGCCGCCGCGGGCGACCCGCGGCTCACCGTGATCCAGGGCCGCGCCCGCCCGCCCGGCTGGACCGGCAAGCTCTGGGCGCTGGAGCAGGGCCTCGCCGAGGCGCTGCGCGAGCCGCCCGAGCGCCTGCTCTTCACCGATGCCGACATCCGCCACGCGCCGGACAGCCTCCGCCGCCTGGTGCAGCGGGCGGAGGCCGGCGGCCTCGTCCTGGTCTCGCTGATGGCCCGGCTGCGCTGCTCCAGCGCCGCCGAGCGCTGGCTGATCCCGGCCTTCATCTTCTTCTTCCAGATGCTCTACCCCTTCCGCTGGTCAAACGACCCGCGGGCGCGGACGGCGGCCGCGGCGGGCGGCTGCGTGCTGCTCGACCGCGCCGCCTTCGAGCGGGCGGGCGGCCTCGCCCCCATGCGCGGCGCCATCATCGACGACTGCGCCCTGGCGCGGCGGATGAAGCGCGCCGGCCCGATCTGGACGGGCCTCACCGAGCGGGTGGAAAGCCTTCGCCCCTATGAGGGGGCAGGCGCCATCCGCCGCATGGTGGCGCGCACGGCCTATGCCCAGCTCGGGTACAATGTCTCGGCGCTCATCGGGATGATCGCGGCGCTCGCCCTCGTCTTCCTTGCCCCGCCGCTGCTCGCGGTCCTGGCAGGCGGCGCGGCGCGCTGGCTCGGCCTCGCCGCCTGGGCGGCCATGGCCCTTGCCTTCGCGCCCACCCTCCGGCGCTTCGGCCTCTCCCCGCTGCGCGGCCTTGCCCTGCCTGTGGTCGCCGCAGCCTACATGGCCTTCACCCTCGATTCGGCCCTCGCCGAATGGCGCGGCCGGGGAGGCATGTGGAAGGGCGAGGCTGGTCCGCGCGCGGATCGAGCCACAGGGTCGGATTAATCCGTACTCATCTGGCGAAGTTCCTCTTCGCAAGCGCGGTAAAGGGCCGTATTCGCATAGTTTGATCGGCTGGCGTCACGTCCGGCCCTTGGGGGATTGTTCGCCTTGTCCACGATTCAGGATCTCGCCGCGGCGGCGCTGCGGTCGGACCTGGCGCTGGCCGGACCGAGTGGCCCGCTGGTGCCGGGGCCGCTGGATGCCGCGATCGACAGCGCCGCGGCGCATCTTCTCGCTTGCCAGCAGGCCGACGGGCATTGGGTCTTCGAGCTGGAGGCGGATGCCACCATCCCCGCCGAGTACCTCATGCTCTGCCGCTTCTTCGGCCGCCGCGACCCGGCACGCGAGGCGCGGGTCGGCCGCTACCTCCGCCGCCTGCAGGCGCAGCAGGACGCCAATTGCGACGGCGGCTGGCCGCTCTTCCATGGCGGGCCGCTCGACATCTCCTGCTCGGTGAAGGCCTATTTCGCCCTCCGCCTGATCGGCGACCCGGCGGATGCCCCGCACATGCAGCGCGCCCGCGCCGCCATCCTCGCCGCCGGCGGGGCGGAGCGGAGCAACGTCTTCACCCGGGCGACGCTCGCGCTCTTCGGCCAGGTGCCCTGGACGGCGGTGCCGGTGATGCCGCCCGAGATCGTGCTGCTGCCCCGCTGGTTCCCCTTCCACCTCTCGAAGATCAGCTACTGGGCCCGCACCGTGCTGGTGCCGCTGACGGTGGTGATGGCGCACCGGCCGCAGCCCCTGGCGCCGCTCGGCGTCTCGCTGGCGGAGCTCTTCCGCACCCCGCCCTCGCAGGTGAAGCACTGGCCGGGCGGCGCCCATGCGGCCGAGCCCTGGCGCACCCTGTTCCGCCAGATGGACGCGGTGCTGCAGCGCGCCCACGGCCTGATCCCCGAGACGCTCCGCGCCCGCGCCGAGGCCCGGGCGGAGGCCTTCGTCACCGAGCGGCTGAACGGCGAGGACGGGCTGGGCGCCATCTACCCGGCCATGGCCAATGCCATCTGGATGTACCACTGCCTCGGCGTGCCGGAGAGCGACCCGCGCCTCGTCACCGCCTGGGCGGCGATCGAGAAGCTGGTCATGGACCGGCCCGAGCGGGACGAGACCTATGTCCAGCCCTGCCTGTCGCCGATCTGGGACACGGCGCTCGTCTCCCATGCGCTGCTGGAGGCGGGCGGGGACGAGGCCGAGGCCGCGGCCGCCCGCGGCCTCGCCTGGCTGCTCGAGCGGCAGGTGACGGATCTCGAAGGCGACTGGGTCGAAACCCGCCCCGGCATTCCGCCCGGCGGCTGGGCCTTCCAGTATGCCAACCCGCACTACCCCGATGTGGACGACACCGCCGCCGTCGTCCTCGCCCTCGACCGCGCCCGCAAGCAGTCCAGCGCGCTGCCGGGCGACGAGACCGGGGACCGCACCGACGCGGCCATCGCCCGCGCCACGGAGTGGGTGGTGGGCATGCAGTCGAGGGGCGGCGGCTGGGGCGCCTTCGATGCCGACAATACCCACCAGTACCTGAACAGCATCCCCTTCGCCGACCATGGCGCGCTGCTCGACCCGCCGACGGCGGATGTCTCCGGCCGCTGCCTCGCCATGCTGGCCCAGCTCGGCCATGCGCCGGACAGCCCGGTGATGCGCCGCGCCATCGACTACCTGCTCGGCGAGCAGGAGCCGGACGGTGCCTGGTACGGCCGCTGGGGCGTCAACTACGTCTATGGCACCTGGTCTGCGGTGACGGCCCTGAATGCCGCGGGGCTGCCGCCCTGGCATCCGGCCATGCGCAAGGCCGTCACCTGGCTGAAATCGGTGCAGAATTCGGATGGCGGCTGGGGCGAGGACGGGCTGACCTATCCCCGCCGCGGCGGCACCCGCGCCGACCCGGATCGCCGCATGGGCCCGAGCAGCGCCAGCCAGACCGCCTGGGCGCTGCTGGCGCTGATGGCGGCCGGCGCGGTGGAGGATCCCTCGGTCGATCGCGGCGCCCTCTGGCTGATGCGCAACCAGGGCCCCGACGGCGCCTGGCCGGAGGAGGACTACACGGGCACGGGCTTCCCGCGCGTCTTCTACCTCCGCTACCACGGCTATGCGCGGCTCTTCCCGCTCTGGGCCCTGGCGCGGCTGCGCAACCTGCGCCGCGGCAATTCGAAACGGGTCATTTACGGCCTGTAGGGCCCGATCATCGGCTCGGCGATCAGGCGGAAGGTCGCCTCGCGGTCGCGCGCCGCGACGTCCAGCACGTGGCGGCGCCGCCTCTCCCGCGACAGCAGATGGGCCGTCGCCGCAGCACCGCGGTGCCGCTCACTTCTGCCCCGGCTTCGCCTGCTGCCGGTCCCGACGAAGCATCGACTGGTCCCCCTGCCACCGGGCGGCCGCATGGGGGCGAAAGGTTAAGCCTTGGCTACTCCGGCTCCCGCCCGAAATGCCGTCGGCTGAAGCCGTGATAGATCGCCCGGTCGCCATGGTCGCTCGCCTTGCCGGCGAAGCGCAGCCACCAGTGCGGCGCCAGCGCGGCCAGCGCCTCCTCCACCTGATGCGCATGGTTGATCTCGATCACCAGGCGCCGGCCGAGGCCGTGCAGCCAGTCCGGCACCCCGAGATGGGTCACCATGGCGAGGTAGAGCACCACGTCGAATTCCGCCGGGCCCGGCCGATCCGCCGGCAAGCCCTCATGCAGCGCGGCGCCGCGGTAGTCGAGGTTGAAATGGCCGAGATGGTTGGAGGCGAAGGCCGCCGCCCGCGCCGTCTCCGGCCAGTCGAGGCCGAGCCCGTAGCGCGCCCCGCGCGCCGCAGCGTAGTTCAGGAACTGCCCGCCGTTGCAGCCGATGTCGATGACGGTCGCGCCGCCGAAATCGATGCCGTCCAGCCCAAGGTCGCGGACCCTCCGCTGCGAGTCGCGGATGCCCTCGCCGACGCCGAGGCCCGGTGCCGTCTGGTACTTCGACTCGCCGAACTGCGTATGTCGCAGGTAGTGCGCGCGGAGGAAGTCGGCATGCGCCTCGGTGGGATAGGAGAACTGCCAGTCAACCCAGACGCCCATGCCGTGATTGCCCGCGGTCGCCAGGTCGCCGAAGGGCGGGTGCAGCCCATGCCGGGCGCAGAACCCGGCGACGCGGCCATGCAGGTCCTCCGGCAGCAGCGGCTCCGCATCGCGGGCGAGGCTGCGCGCATCCTCGGTGAGCACGGCCGGATGCAGCGTGCCGCAGGGCCCCTCCAGCAGGAAGAGGCCGTGGATGCGCGGCGCCAGCCCCGACTGGGCGGCGAAATTCTGCGCCTTCAGCGATTGCAGCAGGCAGCCCTGACTGCGGGTGTCGAGATCGGGCTCATGCGCCAGGTTGAAGTAGCGGCCCCAGTTCACCGCATGCAGGTCGTCGCCCTGATACGGGTACTGCCAGACCTTCACGGTGAGCCCTGCCGGCGCCTGCCCGAACTAGGCGGCGACGCGGCCGAGCAGCGCCTCGTCGCGGCAGATGAAGGCCCAGGCCCGGCCTCCGCCGCGTCGATCCGCGGCTCCGCTGCTGTGGTGAAGCGCGGCAGGTCGCTGATGCGGCGGGACAGCACGAAGCCATCCGCCGAGGGCCAGGCCGAGGGGGCGCCGGGAGCATCGCCGATGGCGGCCACCGCCCGCGCCGCCTCCTGCCGCGGCACCTCCGGCGCCGGCTCGGGCAGCGGCGCGGTGCCGATGACGAGCGGCACCCGCTGCCGGCCGGGCAGGGCCAGGATGTTCCATTCCTCGCCGCTCGCGCCGTCCCAGTGCGGCGGCTCGTGCGGCGTCCCGGTCTCGTCGAGGAAGCCGTAGCCCAGCTCGTCGAGCAGCCGGTAGATGTCGCGGTAGTCGTAGCCGAGGCGACGCATCTCGCGCGGCGCCACCTCGCAATGGATCGCCGGCCGGCCCTCGCGCAGCACCCGCTCCGCGCCGTGCAGCACATGCAGCTCGTAGGACTGGACGTCCATCTTCAGGAAGTCGACGCTGGCCGGCGCGATGCCCTCCTCCTCCAGCACCGCGTCGAGCCGCTGCACCGGCACCGCCTCGCCCTCCGCCGCGCCGTCGGGCTGGATGCCGAGCGAGCCGAAATTGCCGAATCCCTCATACTGCACGGGATACATCCGCAGCCGCGCCGGCCGCGCGCCGAGCGCCAGGCGGAAGGGCAGCGCGTTGGCGCAGCCGTTCAGCGCGAGATTGGCGGCAAGCAGCTTGTGCAGCGCCGCCTGCGGCTCGAAGGCCAGCACCCGGCCGGCGGGCAGCAGCCGCGAGAGCGTCACGGCATGGTGGCCGATATGCGCCCCGGCATCGATGGCGACGCGCGCGCCCGCGGCATGGCGCTCGAACAGCCGCACCGTCGCCGGCCCCCATTCGCCATGCAGCGCGATATGGTCGGCGACGCCGGTATCGGTGCGGAGGGCGAGGAAGCGGCCGTGCTTCGCCTCGATCAGCCGGCAATCCGGCCCGAGCGGCTGGCCGAGCTCCGGGTGGAAGCTGCCCGCGCCGCTGCGTAGCCCAAGGAACCAGAGCTGCGCCGCGCGCGAATCCGGATGGCGCATGCCCGTCGCCTCGATCCGCACCGGCTGCGCCTCGCCGGGTGAATCGACCGGGATCTCGAGGATGCCGCCCTCGCCCTTAGGCGCATACAGCTCGTGGATGGCGTATTGCCCGGCATCGCGCACCAGCACCTGGCCGGACCAGTCATGCCGCGTCAGCATCAGCCGCCAGCGGCCCTGGGGCAGGGGCAGTTCCAGCCAGTCGCCCGCCGTCTCGGTGTAAAAGGTCGCCCGCCCCGTATAGGGGCTGGTTCAGGGGCGCCACCGGCCACCGGCCCGCCAGGTCATTTCGCGGAGGGCGGATGCGGCCGCTCCGGCGGCAGGGCCGATCAGCCGGCCTTCGATCATGGTCATGAGATGATGTCCGGAATGTCAGCCAGGCTCGCGCCCGATGCGGCGATGCAGGTCGAAGCCATGACGCGGATGGGCGAGCGTGTGCTCGCGGAGTGCCGCCTCGGCGGCGGCCATGGCTTCCGCCCGCTCGCGCTCGGCGGCCAGCACGGCGGCCAGCGCCTGCTCCAACGCCCGCTCGCTCTGCGCCTGCCGCCCCAGGTCGAGGCTGCCGGGGCGCTGCGAGGGGCGCCGGCCGATCGGCCCGCCACGGAACTGCTCGGCCTGCGCGCAGCGCAGCCTCGATCCCAGGCTCGAGGCTGCGGCGGCGCAGCAGCAGATGCGCCAGCATCTCGGGCCAGGAGCCGGTCAGCGCGGCCAGGCGACCCGCCTCCTCCGGCGAAGGCGGCTCCGGCTCCAGCATCGCCAGCAGCCGCTCCACGGCATCTGCATCGAGCTGCATGTCAGGCCGCCTCCCGCCGCGCGCGTGCCGCGACGGCCAAGTGTCGATAGGCTGGCTCCAGCCGGTCCACCATCGCCGCCACCGTGTAATGGGCGAGGAAACTCTCCCGCGCGCCCGCAGCGAGACGGGCGCGCAGCCCCGCATCCCCGCTGATCTCGCGCAGCGCCGCGGCGATCTCCGTGGCCGCCGCCGGTCCCTCCGGGACGAGCAGCCCGTCCACGCCATGCGTCACCACCTCCGCCAGGCCGCCGACCGCTAGCGCGACCACCGGCTTGCCGGCCGACATCGCCTCGATCGCCACCAGGCCGAAGGATTCGTAGCGGCTCGGCACCAGCACGACATCCGCGGCGCGATAGGCCGCCTCCAGCGCCGGCCGGTCCAGCACGCCGGGCCAGCGGATGCGCGGATGCTGCCGCAGCGCCCCGGCCAGCGGGGCGGGAAGGGCGGCCATCGCCGCCGCGTCATACTCGCCGCCGGCGAAGGTGAACTCCGCCTCCGGCATCGCCTCCAGCACCGCGAGCGCCGCCTCGGCGGCGAGGTCGAAGCCCTTGCGCGGCTCGAAGCGGCCGACGAAGAGGATGCAGTAGCCCTCGCCCGGTGCCGATGGCGGCGCGCCTGCCAGCAGGTCCTCCGTCCCGTGCGGGGCGAGCACCAGCCGGCTCTGGGGCAGGCTCAGACCATAGGCCGCTTCGAGGTCGGCGACGACGGCGCGCGAGTTGGCCAGCAGCAGCGGCGCCGTCGCCAGCGCCTTCGCTTCCGCGGCGATCATCTTCCGCACCATGAAATGCTCGTAGAGGGGCCGCGCCTCCCATTCCGGCTTGAAGGGCCGGGCGAGGGCGTAGCTGGTATGCAGGCTCATCGCCACGCCGATCCCGGGGTCGTGCAGGCAGGCCAGCGCCTCAAGGTCCCAGATCGGGAAGGACAGCACGTCGAGGCCGAAATTCTTCAGCGCCTCCACCTCGCGCTGCACCCGGCGGTTCCAGGCGGCGATATTGGGCGGCAGGCCGAGCTCCAGCATCAGCGGCTCGGCGCCCTCCGCCTCCGGCAGCAGCGCGTGCAGCCAGAGGCCGTCCACCAGGCGCACGCTCTCCTCCGCTGCGGCACGGGTGATGACATGCACCACATGGCCGCGCCTCAGCAGCTCGCCCGCCACCATCGCCGTCCAGCGGGCGATGCCGGCATCGTTGCCCGGCGGGAAGCCCTGGCTGACCAGGCAGATGCGCAGCCCATCGGCGGTGGCGAAGGGCCGGAAGGCCGGCGCCTCCGCCTCCGGCACGAGGTCGGCCCGCGCCCTGTCCCCCATCCGCCGCGCCAGGGCGTCGCCGTCGCGGAGGCCGAGCGCCAGGTCCTGGTCGAGCGACATCCGGTGCTCGACCCCGATCTGCCGCTGCGCCTCGAACCAGGCATTGCTGGCGGCGAGGTCGCCCCGGTAGCGCTCGACCTCGCCGGCGACACGCGCATGGTTCTGCGGCGCACCGTGGCGGTGGATGAAATAGGCCTTGCTCACCGCCGAGGGGTAGAGCGTGCGGGCGATGCGCGCCGCGTTGCGGATGCCGCTCGGCGCGAATTGGTGGAAGATGATCGCCCGCGGCTCGTAGAGGACGTGCCAGCCGGCATCGACCAGGCGCAGGCAGAGATCGGTCTCGTCCAGCAGGTAGGCATAGGCGTGGTCGAAGCCGCCGACCGCGCGCAGGGCAGCCATCCGCACGCTGCAATTCGTGCCCAGCAGGCTTGGATAGAAGGGTGAGCCGGGCCGGTTGAGCGGCCGCTCGTCGAAGAAGTCGGAGACCATGTGCGCATTGCCGAAGCGGTCGCAGACGGTCTTCCGCGCCTGCCAGCGCGTGCCGGTGTTGTCGACGGTGAAGCCGCCGACCGCGCCCACCGCCGGGTCCCGGTAGGCCGCTGCCAGCTGCTCCAGCCAGTCGGGATGCGGCACGCCGTCATCGTCGATGAAGGCGACGATCTCCCCGGCCGCTGCGGCGATGCCGATGTTCCGCGAGACGGCGAGGTTCCGATCCGGGCAATGGCGGCGCTTGATCCGCCCCTCCCAGGCTGCCAGCACGGTGGCCGTGCCATCGGCCGAGGGCCCCTCGACCACGATCACCTCGAAGCGTGGGTAGCGCAGGCCGCGCAACCCGTGCAGCGCGCTGCGCAGATGGGCCGCGCGGTCGCAGGTGTTGATGACGATGCTGATGCTGGGACGGTCCATCCGGCTCAACCCTCTTCGGCCAGCAGCAGCATAAGGTCGCGGTTGGCGGTGGCCGCCTCCGGCCGCTGTGCCAGCGTGAGCAGCATGGCCCGGCGCGTCGGCGCCCCGCGCAGCAGGGGCAGCGTATCCGCCATCAGGTCCGGGGCGCGGTGCAGCAGTAGGGCGCAGCCGAGCTCCACATCTCCCTGCCAAGGCCTCTCATCGAGGGGGTGGGCCGGGGCGAGGCGGGGCGCCGGCAGAAACGGCGCTGCATCGCCCAGCGCCGCATCACCCTGCGCCGCGACAACATGCAGGATGTGCTGGCGGAGATCCTCCCCCGCCTCGCCGAGCGCCCAGGCGGAGCGGTAGGCAACCTCCGCATCGGCGCATTTGCGCTGTTCCTTCAGCGCATGGCCATATTGCACGCGATAGCCGGGATGCAGCGGATGCAGGCCGAGGGCTCGGCAGTAGAGATGCTCGGCCTTGCCCCATTGCCGCTGATCGCGCATCGCATCCGCCTCGACGACGAGGCTGCGGAAGGCGGCATCGCGCGAGGCGGCGGCGACCGCCTCGGCCACGGCGGCGGCGCGGGACCTGGCCGGCCCGTGGCTCGGCAGCGGCGTGGCGAGGTGCGGCAGGGGGCCGGCCAGGCTGACCGGCGCGGCGTCGGGGAGGGAGTGCAGCAGGGCGGTGTTCATGCGTCCGTCTTTGGCCTTCCGCCTGGCGGATCTGGATCGTAGACGGAACAATCATATGACATACGAAATAGTTTCTAACTCGGAAAATAAGAGGTGGCGCCGCGACCTGCGCGGCGGCGCTACGGCTAGCCCGGGCGCAGGCCTTTCACATTCCGGCCCAGGGGATTGTCCCCGATTGCGGGGGTAGGCCCCGGGGCGGGGCCGGCTGGGCCCTGGAGGCTCGGGCAGGAGGACGGGTTCGGAGGTAGCGCCTAGGCGGCCTGCTCCAGCGTCGGCGCCACATCGGCGACCGTGGTGCGATGGAGGTCCCGCACCTTGGTCGAATCGTACCGCCGCGCCCGGTGCATGGTCGCCCGGTTGTCCCACATCACCAGGTCATGCGGCCGCCAGACATGGGCGTGGACGAATTCCCGCTGCGTCGCATGCTCGTTGAGGTCGCGCAGCAGGGCCCGCGCCTCCGGCACCGGCCAGCCCTGGATCGCCCCGGCATGGGCGGAAAGGAAGAGCGAGAGCCGCCCCGTCCTCGGATGCCGCCGCACCAGCCGCTGCGGCACCGGTCGCCACTTCTCCAGCTCCTCCGGCGTGAAGTCGGTGAAGCCGAGCACTCCGCGGGAGTAGATCTGGCTGTGCTCGCAGACGAGGTCGCGGACCATCACCTTGGTTTCGGCGTCGAGCGCATCCCAGGCCGCCCGCATGTCGGCGAATTCCGTGTTGCCGCCGCCGCCCGGGATCACGCGGGCCGAGAGCAGGGAATACTTGGCCGGCGTCGGCTTGAAGCTGCTGTCGCTGTGCCAGAGCATGTTGCCGAGGCCGAACAGCCGCTTGCGGTTGTCCCGCGCCATCACGCTTCCGTCGCGCTCGAGGTTGGAGATGTCGTTGATCTCCATCGAGAGCCGCCGCGCCTGGCCCTGGGCCAGGTCGCCCGTCGCCAGCTCCAGCTCGCCGAAATGCCGACTGAAGGCGATCTGCTGCTGATCGTCGATCGGCTGGTCGCGGAAGACCAGCACGGCGAAGCGGTCCATCCCCTCCTCGATCGCCGCGGCCTCGGCGGCGCCGATCGGCTGGCGGAGGTCGATGCCGGAGACCTCGCCGACGAAGTCGGGGCGGGCCGGGTTGGCGGGACGGATGGTGAGGCTCATGGCGGCTTCTCCCTCGATCCGGGGGCTTCGGCCCCGTTGCCGCCAAGACTAGGGCAAACCGAGGGCTCAGGGAATTGCTTGCGCTGCCCGCCATCCCCCGGCGAAGCTTCGCCTGCCGCAACGGGGGATGAGCATGATGCGTACGCTGCTTCTCGGTCTCTGCCTCGGCCTCGCCGCCTTGAGCCCGGCCAGGGCCCAGCCCAGCGCCGACACGCTGGCCGCCATCAAGGCGCGCGGCTTCGTGACCTGCGGCGTCTCGGTCAATGCCATCGGCTTCGCCATGCCGGATGCGCGCGGGACCTTCCGCGGCCTGGACGTCGATGCCTGCCGCTCCGTCGCCGCCGCCATCTTGGGCGATGCCGGCAAGGTCCGCTTCGTGCCCACGACCACGCAGGTGCGCTTCACCGCCCTGCAGTCGGGCGAGGTCGACCTCCTCGTCCGCAACACCACCTGGAGCCTCGGCCGCGAGGCGCAGCTCGGCCTCGCCTTCGCCAGCATCAATTTCTACGACGGCCAGGGCTTCATGGTGAAGCAGTCCTCGGGCGTCAGCTCCGCCCGGCAGCTCGACGGCGCCACCATCTGCGTCCAGCCCGGCACGACGACGGAGCTGAACCTGGCCGACTGGTTCCGCACCCACAACATGCGCTTCACCCCGGTCATCATCGAGCAGGTGGAGGAGATCCGCGCCGCCTTCGTCAACGGCCGGTGCGACGCCTATACCAACGACGCCTCCTCCCTCGCCTCCTTCCGCGCCAGCCAGGGCGCGGCCGGCGAGCAGTTCGTCATGCTGCCCGAGATCATCTCGAAGGAGCCGCTGGGCGCCGTGGTGCGCAAGGGCGACTGGCGCTTCTTCGACATCGTCCGCTGGTCCCACTTCGCCATGGTCTCGGCCGAGGAGCTCGGCATCACCAGCCAGAACATCGACAGCTTCATGGGGAGCCCGAACCCCGACGTGCAGCGCCTGCTCGGCCGCAGCGGGGAGTTCGGCAAGGCCATGGGCCTCGACAACGACTGGGCGGTGAGGATCATCCGCCAGGTCGGCAATCTCGGCGAGGTGTGGGAGCGCAACATCACCCCGCTCGGCATCCCGCGCGGCATCAACGGGCTCTGGACCCAGGGCGGGCTGCAATACGCGCCGCCCATTCGTTGAAAGGGCGGAGTTTGCTTGACGCGGGCCTCGCCCGCGACGGAGGCTTGCCCGCGGAGCCGGCAGCAGACCGGCGCGACGGGAGGCTTCCATGCACCACGGCATCGTGGCGGCGGCGCTGGCGCTCTGCCTCGCCGCGCCCGCGGCGGCGCAACGCAGTCTGGTGATCGCGGCGCAGACGCCGCCCAGCGCGCTCGATCCGCATTTCCACAACACCACCAACAACAACATGGTGCTGCGGCAGATCTACGAGCCGCTCTTCGAGCTCGACAACCAGGCCCGGCCGCAGCCGCGCCTGGCCGAGAGCCTCCGCCTGATCGATCCGCTGACCTGGGAGGTGAAGCTCCGGGCCGGCGTCCGCTTCCATGACGGTACGCCCTTCGAAGCAGAGGACATCGCCTACACCTTCGCCCGCGTCCCCACCGTGCCGAACAGCCCGGCCCTCTTCACCCCGGCCGTCAGGACCATCAGCGCGGTCGAGATCAAGGACCCGGAGACCGTCATCCTCCACACGCGGGAGCCGAATCCGCTGATGCAGATCGACCTGGCGGCGCCGGCCATCCTCTCCCGCAAGGTCCATGGCCCGAGCCCGGCCACCTCCGACTTCAACACCGGGCGGCTGGCCATCGGCACCGGCCCCTACCGCTACGCCAGCTACCTGCCGAACGAGCGGCTCGAGGTGACGCGCAACGCCGACTACTGGGGCCCCGCCGAGCCCTGGGACCGCGTGACCTTCCGCTACATCCCGCAGGGCGGCTCCCGCATGGCGGCGCTGCTGACCGGCGAGGCGGACCTGATCGACTACGTCCCCATGCAGGACCTGCCGCGGCTCGAGCGCGACCCGCGCTTTGCCCTCTTCAGCGTCGACAGCGTGACCTTCGTCTACCTCGCCCCGGATGCGATGCGGGAGACGACGCCCCATGCCTTCGACCGCCAGGGCAAGCCGCTGCCGCGCAACCCGCTCGCCGACCGGCGGGTGCGGGAGGCGCTCTCCCTCGCCATCCCGCGCGAGGCGATCGCGGAGCGGCTCTATCACGGCCAGGCCCGCGCCGCGGACCAGTTCGCCGCCCCGATCGCCGCGCACCGCCTGCCCAACCTGCCGCCCTTGCCCCACGAGCCGGCCCGCGCCCGCGCCCTGCTGGCCGAGGCCGGCTACCCCGGGGGCTTCCGCCTGACGATCCACGGGCCCAACGGCTTCTTCCCCGGGGATGACGGGCTGCTGCAGGCCATCGCCCAGTCCTTCACCCGCATCGGCGTCGAGACCTCGGTCGAGACGCTGCCGCCGGCGACGCTCTTCACCCGCGCCACCAACCGCGAATTCTCGCTCTTCATGACCTATTTCAGCAGCTACCTGACCATCAACCCGATGCGCCAGGTGGTGATGACGCGGAACCCGGAGCTCGGCCACGGCCCCTTCAACCGCCAGCGCTACTCGAACCCGGCCATGGACGCGCCGCTCGCCGAGGCGCTGACCACCATGGACCCGGAGCGGCGCGAGATTCTGACGCAGCAGGCGGCGCAGGCCCTGCTCGACGACAAGGGCGTGCTGCCGATCATCTTCCTCCGCAATGTCTGGGCCGGGCGGCGCGACAAGGTGATTTACGACCCGAGCCCGGTGAACCACACGGCGGCGCAACACGCCAGGCCCGTGCAGTAGCGCACCCGCGCGACCCGGCGCATGCTGCGGCATCGCCCCTGCCGCGGAGACGCCCCGCATGCCCGATGCCGCCCTGCTCGCCCGCCTCGCCGCCGCGGTGGATGCGAATTTCGAGCGCGAGACCGCCTTCCTCGCCGATCTCGTCCGCTTCCCTTCCACCCGCGGCAATGAGGCGCCGCTGCAGGACTGGATGGCCCGCCAGCTCGCCGCCCGCGGCTATGCGGTGGACCGCTTCACCCTCGCCGACGTCCCGCTCGCCAGCCACCCGAAGGCGAGCCCGATGGTGGAGGCCGATCCCGCCCGCTCCGTCCAGGTCGTCGCCACCCACCGGGCCGAGAAGCCGACCGGCCGCAGCCTGATCCTGCAGGGCCATATCGACGTGGTGCCGGAGGGCCCGGCCGAGATGTGGACCTACCCGCCCTACAGCGCCACCATCCGGGATGGCTGGATGTATGGCCGCGGCGCGCATGACATGAAGTCGGGCGTCGCCGCCATGGTCTTCGCCATGGACGCGCTGAAGGCGGCCGGGCTCGAGCCGGCGGCCGATGTCCACCTCCAGACCGTCACCGAGGAGGAGAGCACCGGCAACGGGGCGCTGGCCACCCTGCTGCGCGGCTACCGCGCCGAGGCCGCGCTGGTGCCGGAGCCGACTGGCGGCACCATCACCCGCGCCCATACCGGCACGCTCTGGTTCCGCATCAAGGTCCGCGGCATCCCGGTCCATGTCGCGGTGGCGCAGAGCGGCAGCAACGCCATCCTCTCTGCCTATCACCTGATCCAGGCGCTCCAGGCCCATACCGCCACGCTGAACGAGGCCGCGCGCCACCACGAATGGTACAACGGCATCGAGAGCCCGCTGAAGTTCAACCCGGGCATCATCCGCGGCGGCGACTGGGCCAGCTCCACCCCCGCCTGGTGCGAGGTCGACTGCCGCATCGGCCTTCTCCCCGATGCGGATGTCGCCGAGGTCCAGCGCGGCGTCGAGCTCTGCATCGCGGAAGCCGCCCGCGGCGACCACTTCCTTGCCAACAACCCGCCCTCGGTCGAGTGGCACGGCTTCCTCGCCGACGGCTATGTCCTGCAGCCCGGCAGCGAGGCGGAGGCGATGCTGGCCGCCGCCCATGCCCAGGTCTTCGGCGCCGAGATGCCGGCGCGCATCACCACGGCGGTGAACGACACCCGCTTCTACGGCCTCTATTTCGGCATCCCGGGCCTCTGCTACGGGCCGAAGGGGGAGGGGGCGCATGCCTTCGACGAACGCACCGACCTCGATCACCTGAGGCAGACGACGCTCGCCATTGCCGCCTTCATCGCCGACTGGTGCGGGGCGCGGCCGATGCAGTGAGGCGGTGCGGCCATCACGGGGCCGCTCGATAGCGCGGGCGAAGAATTTAAGGGCTTCGAAGCCCTGTGGCCTTTGGCCCGGAGGGCCGTGCCGCTTCCCGCAGCCCCCTTGCGCCGCATCGCCCCTTCAGCCCACAAGGCCGCGCCGATCAAGAGGGAAGGGGGGGCGATGATACGAACGTGGACGCTGCTCGGCCTGCTGATCACGGTGCCGGCCGCCGCCCAGCCGCAACCACGGCCTGCCCCGTTGCAGAACGGCCAGCCGCCGCTCTCCGTGGAGCCGGGCGATTTCTGGGCCGATGTCCGCTCCTGGGATGAGCAAACCCGCCGTCGCCTCGGCCGCAATGCCGCTCCCGCCACGCCGGGCCGCGGCGAGGCGGCGGCCCCGGCCACGCCCCCGCCTGCCACGCGGCCGCGCCGGCCGGCCCAGCGGCAGGGTCCCTGAGGCAGCGCGGCCGGACACCGCTCGAGCACTCCGCCGGACTGGTGCGGGCGCCGATCGGAGGCGATGATCCGATCGAGGCGGTTGGCTCGATCAGACAACAGGCTGCAGCGCGTTCCGGGAGCCAGGTCGAAAGGACCTCGCTCCAGGGCTGCGGACGCATGGACTTGGGGATGCGCTGCCGCCAGACCCGCTCCTAGACGACATGTTCGCCCCTACCCGGCGCTTCCGCTGGAGGATCCTCCAGGTCGGAGCGGATGCGGCCTCAGGACACCAGGCGCTGAAGATTGGCGGTCCGCCGGGAGATCGGCATGCCGCAGGTATCGCCGGTCGAAGGCATGGCGGAGAGGGTGTCCGCCTGAACTTACCGCGCCTGAGGGAATTTGGTAGCTTCCACAAGGTTGTTCCCACATCTGGCCCCACACTGCAAGCCAGCTACCCCGAATGGCGGTGCTGACGCTCCTCTTCCGCTCCCGGTGCGCCAGCCGAAGGCCAAGCAGTCAGGCACTGAATAGAGCGAGTCAGGCTGGCTCGGGCACCCGCTAGGGCGGCAGTGTCAGTCGGCAGTCTGTCTTTAAGGACAACGACTAAATATTACACTTTGCGTACCCAGCCGATAAGCCGCTAAAAGAGAAGGGTGTGTTCCGCTTGCTCGTCTCTCCGCACTCAACCCGCCGCCGGGTCATTCACTGATGGCTGTTTTGAAAGCGTACCTTGATGACAGCGGGGACGAGACGGATACGGCTCAGCACAAAGCCATTGCCTTGGCTGGGTATATCGCGCCGGTCAGCGGGTGGGAGGTTTTCGAGCCGCAATGGAAGCAGGTTCTTGACCGCGAAGGCGTCTCCGAACTGCACATGACGGACTTTGCCAATTTCAGGGGCGAGTTTGCTTCGTGGAAAGGCAACGAACCGCGCCGGCAAGCATTCTTGGGCGATCTTTGCCAAGTTATCGGAGAGGCGGGCCTGTACGGCATCGGGGCGGTGGTGCGGCTGGACGACCTCGCCCAGTTCAACGCCGAGACCGGGGCGGGGCTGGAGCCGATGCCGCTGGCAATCTACTGGTGTATGAACGCGATCTACATGCACAACCCTGATCAGTTGGTCGAGCTTCGCATCGACCGTATGAAACGGTGCCGCTCGAAGGTGGAGATCGCTATCGAGTATGCGGGCAGCTTTTATGCGGATGATGTGAGCCAAACGATTAAGGTGACGTGCGACAGCGCTTCTGGTGCAAGGCACGTTCTGCCGCTGCAAGCTGCCGATTTCGCGGCATACGAAGCACTCAAGTTTGAGCGGATGCCTCGTATTGTTGCACAAGATGGTGGACCGAAGCGCCGTCGTTCGTTTGACGCCTTGCTCAACGCAGCACCGCTCTGCGGCTTGCTGATCGACTACACATTCCTTCGAACCCTGCATGATCTCCGCTTGGGCGTATGGAGAGGGGCTCCACCGCCTCACCCACGCTTCCCTGTGAAGGGTTAGCGTGCGTCAGGTGCAGCTTGGCTGTGTTGCAAAGGAACGTATAGACTCTGTAGTCGAGTCTCTAGGGGTGTGGTTTTGATTAAATACATTGGTTCGAAACGAGCCCTTTTGACTCACATCACGGGTGTGATCGACGGGCTATTGCCTCAAGGTGGGCTGGCTGTTGATCTGTTTTCTGGCACTTCGCGGGTGGGCCATGCGCTTAAGTCGATGGGACACCGCGTTTGGGCTAACGACCAGAACGCTTATGCGCATACTCTTGCGACCTGCTACGTGCAGGCCGACAGAGAAATTTGGGAAGCCGGCGCCAGGAAGATAATAAAGGAACTAAGTGCGTTGCCGGGTAAGCTTGGCTATTTTACGGAAACGTTCTGCGAAAAATCGCGCTATTTTCAGCCAAAGAATGGTGCGCGCATTGATGCTATGCGCGATCGGATCGAAGAGATGGGGCTTGAGCCCGATCTCAAAGCAATCGTCTTAGTTTCGCTGATGGAGGCCGCCGATAGGGTGGACTCTACTACCGGCGTGCAGATGGCCTATCTTAAGCAATGGGCGGCTCGCGCGTACAATGATATTGAACTCAGGATGCCAGCGGTCCTTCCGAGCGTTGGTGGCGAATGCCGAGCCACCAAGGCGGACGCTGAAGAGATCTCTGCACATATCAAGGCTGACGTCGTTTACCTCGACCCCCCTTACAACCAGCACTCCTACTTGGGAAATTACCACATTTGGGAAAGCTTAGTTTTATGGGATAAGCCGGCGGTATATGGGATTGCTTGCAAAAGAGAGGATTGCAGAACGCGGAAAAGTGCTTTCAACGGCAAGCGAGCGATCTTTGAGGCGATGCGAAAGGTATTAGATAATCTTGAAGCAAAGTCGTTGGTCGTCTCGTTCAACAATGAGGCATATATTTCTCGCGCACAAATGGAGGCTTTGCTACTCGGGCGCGGCGAGCTAACGGTGCTAGAGATTATTCATGACCGATATGTGGGGGCTAAAATCGGAATATATAATCCCTCTGGCGAGAAAGTGGGCCAGGTTGGGCATCTGAAAAATACAGAGTACCTTTATATTGTTAACTGCAAAAGGGATGGGGCGCGTGTGAAGACTAATATGTCGCTGCCAACAGAACTTGTAGGATTAGAGTGCCCCTGAAATATTTATTGATTTTCTTCAGCCAACATCCGGCGTCCAAGGTCAGTTATTCTGTAACCTTCGCCAACTCCTTCAAGATAACCGTTCACTATGAAGTTTCTGCTTCCTGGCCCCGGCTTGTTCGAGTTGCTCTTGATGTTGCGGAGTATTTGAACCCAACGAGGGTCATTTTGGTTTTTGTATGGTTGAAAATCTAAGGCAGTAAGCGGCACCATTTTTGGCAGTAGGTCGCGTGCTAAATCCAAACTGCAAACGCTATCCGGCTGTGCCGCTGCGATGCGAGTGACTGCTAAGGCAATGACAGCTTCAGATGTGTTCTTGCCACTGATATCGTGGCTGACCGTTGCTGCTGGAGCGGGCTCGTTAGGTGCATTGCCGCGGTCTTCGACGACCTTCCGCTGTACCTTTGCTATTTTATAGCTGGCGGAATACTCTTGTAGCTCCTGCTTCGAAGGCTGGTGGCCCAATGCCCAGAGAGACTGAAACATAGCCTGCATTTCGGAAACTTCAGCGGCACTTTCCGAATGCAACAGCACTGTGCCTTCCGCATTCTCATGCAGGCCACGTTCGGTAAGATTTCCAGAGCTGACGACGAGCATCGCTTGATCGGTTTGGCTAGATCGCCTGAATAGATAAACTTTGGGGTGAAAGCGCCGGACTGGAGATAGTCTTGCAACTCGGACTTTAGCTCCGGGCAATTCCTTAAGTTCGTCGATTGCTTCTGGCTGAGTTATGGCATCATCTAAGCCGATAATCCAACGAGACCGGACAGGTGCTGCCCCTAAAATTCTAAGGAAAGCCCTTATGCCCTGTGAGGTAGCATAAGCCGCTGCGACATCGACATGGTCAAACGGTTCATGTCGAACGTGCGCCTTGATCGCCGCTGCTGTCGAAAGACGCGGCTTGCCCCCTTGAGCTAAAATTTCGTAACGCACAATCGGTAGCGTCCTTCTAGTCCTTATCCATGCGAAACATATCTAATTTTGCATCCCGTCTACAAGGTCTAACGCATCCTATCGGCTCATCCGCCCTGCTCCCGCCGCGTAGCCCGCAGCATCTCCGTCACCCAGCGCCGGAATGCAACCGCCTCGGCCGTGTAGTGCCCGTGCTTGGTTTTGGCGACTCGCATCCGGGCCAAGCCTTCGACCGTCCGCGGCCCGGTGCTGGCGCCACCGTGCATCCGACAACGCCCGTTCAGCATGGCCGGCCCCTGGCACGTGCCGCCGCCGCGCGTCCTGGCGCAGCACCGGGCGGCGCTGTCCGGGTGGCCGGCGGGGTTTCCGTTCCGCAGCGGTCCGCGGCGCATGAGGTCGTCCCCGCGGTCTCGCGTCACTCCCCACCCCCCGGGGTGGCCGGCGCGACTGAGGTCACGGCACCCACAATAGCCTGCCCACCGGGTTGCACCGTCACGTGCTCCACCCGCACCGTTTGCTGCTCTTTGCCTCGGCGCCGGTCCAAGGCCGCGCACGTCTCGGCCATGGCGCGCGCGCAGTTGACCGCGTCGCGTCGCAGCTTGGACGCGAACTCGCCTGGCTGGTCCGGGATCATGGCCCGTCGCAGGCACTCCATCGTGGCGGCGTGCAGCCCCACCGCCTGCGCCGCTAGCATTCCTTCCACCTCGTCCTGCGGTGCGAAACCCTTGAGTGCCACGGCCACCATGGTGAGCTTGTCGGAACGCGCCTCGGGCGCTTCATCCCGGTGGTGCCAGAGCGTGCGTGCGGCCGTGTTCACGAGCACGTTGTTAAAGCGGTCATTGCGGGACCCACCGAGACTACGGAGCGTGCCCGCCCACTGGTCGGGCGTCCTCATGTCTACGATGTCCGATGCCGGCGTGGGTGTTGGCACGGTGCTCTTGCTGGTGGGCACGGCGCGGCTCTCCTTTGTCATGGGTCCAGCCTCATCACGTTGTGTGGCAGGTGGGGGACGGGTGACAGATCTCGCAGCAGGGCGTGCCGTCAGGGTGCCGCCACCACCGATGGCCCGCGCATGTGCGGCAGGCGTCAGGCTGCTGCCGGGCGAGGGCGAAGGCCGCGCCGCGTTCGGGACCGAAGGGCAGACAACGCCAAGCCAGCGGTGGGTTCCTGGGTTCCGAGACGGGCTGCACGCCCCTGCTAAGGCTAATTCTGCTAAAGTCGCGAAACCCCTGGTCGGGTGTCGATTCCGGCCCCCTCGGGTCCGAGCGCAAGCCGCTAGGATCGCCAAACTCGACCGGAGCGGGGCAGGCGCCAAGCGGGGCCTCGGCCACCTCGCCGAGCATGGCAAGGAAGGCGAAGGCGTCGAAGACATCGGCCGCACCGCTCACGACACGCTCTCCGGGTTGAGACGCCAGACCTCCTTGCGCCTCACCGGCGGCTTGCCCGGGACCTCCATCACCTCGGCGCCGCCTTCCACGCGCAAGAGGTGCCGGTGCGCCGTCAGCAGCTTTACCGCGCGCTCCGCACTGGCTTTATCGCGCAGCCCGCCAGGGCCGCGTTGATACACGGTGGGCAGGCTCACCAGCACATCGCCGCACGTTGCGGGGAGGCCGCGCACCCACGTCAGCAGGCGTTCGGCTTCGAGGATGGCGGGATCGGCGGCGCCGTCTGTGTGGAGCCGTAGCGCTTCAGCCGCGTAGTGCTGCGTGAGTTCCACCCCACACGCCATCGCCTCACCCGTGACCGCTCCCGCGCCGGTCCACACGGACAACACGCCCGCCAAGCGCGCCGCGTGTTCGGCCGCCTTGTTCGCAAAGCCTCGGATGGGCGCCCATAGGCCACCGTCGCCCAGGCTGCGTTCCGCATGGTTGTGGAACGCCACCCACACGGCCTGCGCCCGCGCGTCCATGTCGAGCGCCGGCAGCACGAGCCCGCCGCCGTTCGGTCCCGGCTTCGGTATACCGCGCAATAAGATGATAAGGCGATTTCCGAACGCGGCGAGGCTGCATTCCGCCTCGGCGTCGGGTGCACGGAACATGCGTGTTCCGGCCGTGCTGGGCGGCGCACACAAGAGGAAACGCGCCGTCAGTCCCGTGTCACCCAGTTCCGGCTTGCCAAGCATCATCGCGGCCACGCCGGGGTGCACCATGAGGTGCATCGCTAGCCGGTAGCCTTCTGCGTGCACCGCGCCCTCGCCGGCGCGCGTCTGCCGCACAGGCTCGGCGCCCCACAGCTTATTCAGTGTCGCAGCGGTTCGAAGGCGGTTCTCATCATCCATCGCCCTCCCGCCTGCGAACGTTCCGCCCTCCGGCGCGAACAGCCCCAGGCAGGCCTGCCCGCGGACGAGCTGCTTCACCAACCCTTCGGGCGTCACGTCATCGCAGAGGATCATCGGATCGGCCGGCGGTGCCGGTTCCACCATACCCCGGAGGATTGCGGCGAGGGTTTCGCGGTTGCCCTTGCCCTTGCGTTCTGCCTCGGCGCTGGCCGCCTTCCAAGCCCGGTGGTCCGCGGTGAAGGTGCGGAGATCGTGCTGGTGCTGCTCCCGCAGCTCGGCCTCGCGCTCCGCCACCGCCGTGGTTGTGAGCCGGTCGACGCCGCTCTTGCGCTCGCCGGTGCTGGCGATGGTGACGAGGAACAGGGTGAGCGGCGCCCGCGCGCCGGCGCCGTAGGGTAGCGCCACGTCGGCGTGACCCTGAGTGGCGAGGCTGACAGCGGCCAGCACCGACTGCGCGCACATTCCAAATGGGGCTTGGGTCAAGGTGTGCACCGCCTCGGCGGCAGGCAGCAGCGGGCCGAGGGCGCGCGCCGGGAACGGCAGGGGAGGGCCGACCTCACGGCGAAGCGGCAGCGGCGTGCCGTCGAGGTCGGGCGGCGCGCCAAGATCGGCGTCGCGCATTGTGAACCCGTCAGCCATGCGCCACCCCGTCCACATGTTTGCGCCTTAGCAGGAGGTCGTTGAAGTCGGCGCCGGGCGCGTCCGGAGTTGCGACACGCACTCGCAGCCCGGCTGCGCGCAGCCGCCGGGCGCACGCCCAGGCCGCCCTCTGGCCCGGCTCGTCCGCATCCGCCGCCACGGTTAGCGCGGCCAAGCCCTGTGGCGGCGCGAAGGCGGCCAGCCCGCCAGCGGAGACGCATGCCCAGGCGGACAGGCCCAGCAGGCCGGAAGCGCTGGTTGCAGTCTCGATTCCCTCCGCCACCGCTAAGCCGCGTGCCGGGTCCGGGGCGTGCAGCAGGACTGCGCCGCCCTTCACCGGCCCTTTGCTGGCTCGCGGTGGGTCGCCGGCCTTCGTCGCGCCGTCCGCAGCGAGGAAAGTCCGGTGCACCGCGACCGGCTCGGCGGTGGTGCTGCGCCGGACCAGCGCCAGGAGAACGGGCCGCGCACTGCCGTCCATGTGCTTGGCGTCGGGCAGGAACCGCAGCGCTGGCCCCGAAGGGTGTGCCGGGAAGTGGCCCAGCGCGTCCAGCACTCCGCGCGTGGCGAGGTAACTGGCGTCTAGGGTGCCAGTGACGGGAACGCCGTGATGCCAGAGCGTGAGGGCGCCGCGGCTGCCTTCTACATCGTCCTTCGACCGTTGGCGGGTCGCGTCACGCAGCTCAGTGTCGGCATGGCGGCCGATGACTGCGACCGTCAATGCGTCCCGGTCGTCGGCGCAACTCGCGCACCACCACACTGTGCGGCCGTTGCGCTCCTTGACCACGAAGCCAGCGGCGTAGTGGCAGGCGGGGCACTCGCCACGCCACTCGGATCTCCCCGCGACGCGGCGAAGTCCGTGCCGGGCCGCAAACTCTGAGGCGCTGGTCATCGTCGTGCCTGCCGCCCGCTTGTCGCGGCCACCGCCTCACTCACGCTGGCAAATGCCAGCGGCGGCAGGTCAAGTCGCTGCACCACGGCTCGCGGTTCGCCGCCCGTGTTCGATGCGTCGAGCAGCAGGATCATTAACATGCAGGGATGGCCGGTTTGGACGTCGGATTGCATGCCGCCTCCAGTGCTGGAGGCGCGGCATCAGTGCTGGCGGAAGCGCAGGGGTCACGCTATGTGAATGATGTTCAGCCATCACACAGCTTCCCCGCAGCCCCGCTGGCCCTTAGCCGCGCGGGGTTGTTTCGTTCAGGCGGTGGGGGGTGCGCAGCGCCGCTGTTGGCGCGCTGGCGAGGAAGGAACGCACGCTGACGAAGTCCACCAGCGTCGTGCGGCCGAGCTTAACCATGCGGACGTGCCCGGCTGCGGCCAGCCGGTAGAGCGTGCTGCGCGGGATGCCAAAGCGCGCGCGAGTGTCGGCAATAGTGCCTGCCTCGGCCGGCGCTGCGGTGGCGGTCGGCCGCATTGGGTGCAATGCGTTAAGACCAGCACCGCGGATCGGCTCCGGCGTGTTGGAGATGAGGTGTTTCATCTGAGCCCCTGGTGTTCGGGGGCGCCCAGTACGCCCCGTGGGGCAAACCAATTACATGCTTCCTCGCCGTGCTCAGATAACGGAAGTTCGGGGTGAAGTTGCGACCGGGCGCTACTTCGGCCGAGGTTCCGCCCGCTCCGGCCGCTGATGCCGTTTCCAGAACAGATCGGGCAGCCCCGACGCGAGATTTAGCAGCAGAGCATCGGGTAGCTCTGGGGATACCTGCGCACCTAAGGGGTACTGTGTGCCGGGGTCTCCGAACGCCTCCTTTCTGACCCTCACGCGAGTGCGTCGCGCTTCGCCCAACCTCGCGCGCACACGATCGGGGGTGATGCGAACGGTTTCAGCGATCATGTGTTCGGCCCGCGCCGATCCATGCCGCTCCTTGAGGGCGTTGTAGACACCGATAAGGATCTCTTGGCCTTGCAGCTTGGCGTACTCCCTCGCACGCGATGCGCCTTGCCTGCCGGCGAAGGCGAGTGCCTTGAGGGCAGAGGCTGCGAAGGCCTCGTGGTGCTCAGTCGCCGCGTCGACGATCTTCGTGGCCGCATCATAGAGGTAAAGCTGCACATTCGGAGGTAGGGGCAACGGTTCGATATCGGGCGCAAGGCAAGCCTGAACCGCACCCCAGGCAAATACCGGATTGCCTGTCACCTTGAACTCCGCGGCTGCCATCTGGGCTACGGTATGGTGGAACTGGCGACGCGCCGCGCTCTCCCCAACGAACATCAAGGCGTTCGAGCGGTAGTAGGTACGGGTGACGTGTTGCGGCTCTCCGGTGTCAGACGCAGATCCACTTTCGCTGTTTTCGTCTGCGGGCTTCACGCAGGCGCCTCCGCGCTCTCCGGTGAGGAAGCGGTGGGGCTGCGCGTCCGGAGGTCCGCGCGATCTGGCTGGCCCCGCCCCGCCGACGTAAACCTACCCGCTGCGGACGGCGCTGGAGGGGCCTCATCCGGCTGTCCTCCAGTACATCCGCAACTTCCACCGGAAGCTTTAGCATGCAGGACCATGCGCCGATGCTGTGCTTTAGCAGCCTTCGCAGGTTTATACCAACCGCCCTGATGAATGACCGCTCAGGGCGGAAAGCAGACCTATAGAGCCACCGCAGAGTGGCGCGGAGATCAAAACCTTTGCAAAGGTGCCGGGCAACTTGGGTCTAGTCGGTAAGCAGTAGGCGGAGCTGCTAAACCTTCCCTCCAGTGTGCTTCTACTCATCCCGGGATGGGTCGGCGGGAAGGATGCGCGCCAGATCGGATTCACAAGTTAAGCTGTACTTGCTCATAATCACGGCCAGGCATACGCCGAACATTGACCGTAATTCTCCGAGCGCTGTGAGAAATTTCCACGCATCCGGCCCAGAGAAATGAGACGTACTGATTACTGAACCGCCAGAGAACTGTGCAGAGCTATCTAAGAATTTTCGGCATGCGGCTCGCATCGCGCGAATGTGTTTCGCGAGACCCTCCTCATTGCTAACCTCCAGCAACTTGTCGGTCAGGAATTGGCGAATATCCAGTATAGATCTGACAACATGTTCAGGTACTTCAAACGCATAGTCATTAAACAAGGCTCTTTTGTCTTCCAGCCTCATTATGATCTGCGAAGCCACATCTTTTTCATTTTGCTTCCAATGTCCGACAAATAGGTGTTCTATATTCTTCGCAACCACCACATTCTGTGCGTCGATGGCTTCAGCCAGTGGTGTGGGTCTTCTGCCTCTACGGGGAGCAGGCATGTTATTCATTCCTTCCCATGTTAATTACATTAACATGGGTGCTGACGACTGCGTTTTTTGCCTTTAAATTGGCGACTAAGGAACCGGCAAAGCTAATGGTGTCGCCCGCCCCGGTATGAGTCTGAAGGAGCTTGATTAACTCGCTCATCAGCGCCGGATCATCGTTCAGTTTCGTAGCGATCCCTTGCGCGAGTTCGGCTTGCTTAGGCTCGCTCGTCCAATCAAACAACTCTTTTACCTTGCGCCAGACTTCCTTGGTTGCTTCGGAGGCGATGCCCTTGAGGCATTCGTGGCCGAGAACAGTCAGCGCTGACGTAGCTGTCGCAAGTTGAATGGGATCAACCATGTTAGAACTCCCTACTTGCGGAACTTCCGCGCGATTTTCTTACATAATCAGAATTATTCTCTTGGTGAGAGTAGACCTGCGCTGTTTCAAGTCCTCGCCTTATCATCCCAGACGAAGGAGCGACAATCATAGGAGTTGCCGCTTCCGTTGATTAGGAGTGCCACCCAGCCCAGCCCGCCTCCAGAACTTAGGATTTTGGTACTGACATCGGGGGCCAGCGGGTGAAGGGTTCACCCAATGCAAGAGTCCGGTGCGAATGTCCGTTGAGGGTCGATTCTGTTGAAAAAGTCGGTTGAGGCGCTGCGCTGCCGCTGTTCAGTCCTCCTGGTGGCGGAGGGTACGGCCATGATAGGCAAGCAGCAGGTCCGGCAGGAGGCGCTGTTCTACGGCGTCAGCCTGGACGGGCACGTCCCCACCGATCACCGGCTGCGCTCGATCGACCGCTTCGTTGAGCTGAGCGACATCCGGCGGCAGCTCGAGCCCTACTACAGCGCAATCGGCCGTCCCTCGGTCGACCCCGAGCTGATGGCCCGCATGCTGCTGATCGGCTACCGCTGCGGCATCCGGTCCGAGCGGCGGCTGTGCGAAGCGGTTCATTTGAACCTCGCCTATCGCTGGTTCTGCCGCCTTGGCCTGGACGGCGCCGTCCCGGACCCCTCCACCGTTTCCAAGAACCGGCATGGCCGCTTCCGCGACAGCAACCTGCTGCTCCAGTCGTTCGAGGCAACGGTGCGCCGCTGCATGGCAAAGGGCATTGTTGCCGGCCAGGACTTCGTGGTGGATGCCAGCATGATCCGGGCGGACGCGAACCGGCAGAAGGGCGTTGCCCGCCGCGAGGAGCTGAACACAGCGGACGCCAGCCGCGCTGTGGACGAGTACCTGGCCGTGCTCGACGACACCGCTTTCGGTACGGCGACCGAGGTGCCGCCGAAGTTCGTCTCGCCCATCGACCCGGCCGCGCGCTGGACGGCAGCGGCCGTTGGCCCGGCCTGCTACGCCTCCTGCGACAACTATCTGATCGACGTCGAGCACGCCGTGATCGTCGACGTCGAGGCCACCACAGCGGTGCGCCAGCTCGAGGTCGGTGCCGCGCAAACCATGCTGAACCGCACCGCCGAGACCTTCGGCCTCTGGCCCGAGCGCCTGATCGCCAATACCGGCTACGGCTCGGCGGCCATGCTGGGCTGGCTGGTCCACGAGCAGGGCATCGAGCCGCACATCCCGGTGTTCGACAAGTCGGAGCGCAAGGACGGCACCTTCAGCCGCTCCGGCTTCACCTATGACCGCAAGCGCGACCTCGCTATCTGCCCGGCCGGCAAGGAGCTGCTGCACGACCGGCGCCAGGTCGCGCGGCCCCGTCTCGGCGTCGATGCCGACGGCCTCATGCGGTATCGTGCCACCAAGCACGACTGCGGCGCCTGCGCGCTGAAGCCCCGCTGCCGTCCGAACCGGCCAGCCCGCAAGATCCTGCGCTCCATCCACGAAGGCGCCCGCGACATGGCGCGCGACATCGCCGAGATCGAGGCCTACGCGGTCTCGAGGCGGCCGCAAAAGAAGGTCGAGATGCTATTCGCCCACCTCAAGCGCATCCGTGGTCTGGCCCGCCTGCGACTGCGGGGCCCGAACGGTGCCCGCGACGAGTTCCATTTGGCGGCGGCGGCCCAGAACCTCCGCAAGCTGGCCAAGCTGATCCCGCTACCAACGCCAGCGCCCGCTGGCTGAACGCCGGGGGCGGCAGTCTTCATCTGCCACGGTCGCGGGGCCTCGATCCGGCAGGTCCGAACAGCGCCTTTTTCAGCAGAATCGGTAGTGACCGTTCATTCACCAGGCCGGTTGGTATTAGCAGTGGCGGGATGGCCCTGTTCACGTGGCCGCCAAGCTGACGTCCTGCGGCACGACATTCTCTGCGACCTCTCCACGCCCGGCGCACCACTCGGCCCATGCGTCCATGAGGGCCCGTCGTTTGTCCAAGGCGTCTCCGCGCCGGTAGGCCAGTTCCACTTTGTTGCCCACCGTGTGCGCCAATGCGGCCTCGGTTACCTCGCGCGGTGCGTTGGTGCAGTCGCCGGCCCAGTCACGGAAGGCGCTACGGAAGCCGTGCGGCGTGACGGGTCGCCCGTCAGCGTCCGCCCACCGGGCCGGCTCTCCCGGCCTTGTGGCGTTCATCCGCCGCAACGCCATCAGTAACGCCATGTTTGACAGCGGCTTGCCGACCGCTTGGAACACGGCGCCTTGGCAACCGCCGGTGCGTTCCGCCACCTCGCGCAGCACGTCTAGCGCGGCCGGGGAGAGCGGGACGCGGTGTTCCCGCTCGCCCTTCATACGGCCGGCCGGCACCGTCCACACAGCGCCGTCTATGTCCATCTCCCGCCATCCCGCGCCTACGACCTCCCCAGTGCGGGCGGCCGTGAGGATGGCGAAGCGTAGCGCAAGCGCGGCGGCACCGTCGCGCGCCGCTAACGCTCGCATGAAGGCCGGCAATTGCCGCCATGGGAGGGCGGCGTGGTGCTCGGCTTGGCCGTTAGCCTCACGGACCCGGCGCTTGACCTTGGCTGCGGCCGGCAGGATGGCATCGAGGTTGCCGCGCCAACTCGCCGGGTTGAAGCCCCGAGGTCGCAATCCGGTGGCGGCGGCGTAGGACAGCACTGCCTCGATCCGCCCGCGCACCCGCGCGGCCGTCTCGGGCTTGGTCGTCCAAATGGGTTGCAGCACCCGCAGCACGTCTGGAACGCTAAGGGTGTCGACCGCCGTGTCTCCGATGACCGGGTGGGCATAGGTGGCGAGCGTCGCTCCCCACTGCGCCGCGTGCTTGGCGTTGCGCCACTCCGGCTCGCGCGCTGCGATGCAGGCGGCAGCCACGTCACGGAAGCTGCTCCGGGCCTGCCGTGCGCGGACCGCCTCGACGTCCCGGCGTGCCGCCTCGTCGGCTTCTCGCACGGCCAGCGGGTCGCGCCCAGCAGCCAGCAGCCGGCGCGCCTCCGCGGCCTTGCCGCGAGCGTCCGCCAAGCTGACGGCCCCCGGCCCCCGTGCCCGGCCGAGGCCGAGGTCGCGTCGCACGCCCGCGATTTGGTAGCGGAGGGTCCAAGATGCCCGACCATCAGGCTTGACCCGTAGATAGAGGCCGCCGCCATCGCCGTACACGCCGGGGCCGGCGTGCTTCACGCCGGCTGCCGTGAGGCCTTCCGTCCGGCCCGCCATGCTGCCCGTCCCCACATCAGCGTGGCGTCTAGGGGCTGGCCCCACGTTTGGTCCCACGCGTGCTCATGAAACGGGAGCATACGTCGGGGGACGTGTGGGGACAAGCAGAGCGTCATTCAGTGGCAGAAACCGCTGATACCGAAAGGCCAATCTACTCTTCAGGGGACAAGGCGGAACAATCGGGGAGCCAGGTACTGGCGGAGAGGGTGGGATTCGAACCCACGGTACCCTTGCGAGTACTTCGGTTTTCGAGACCGATGCGATCGACCACTCCGCCACCTCTCCCGGTCGAGCGCAGCCCTATAATCGGCCGCGGCGCGGAGCGCAACGCCCTCACGCGGCCCGCCGCCGCTCCATCACCAATTCGGCGATGCGGCACGCCAGGGCGGCCTGATCATAGGGCTTCGCCAGGACCTCGAAGCCATGATCGGCCAAGCCTTCGACCGGTCCGGCATAGCCCGTCGTCAGCAGCACCGGCAGGCCCGGGCGGAGGCGCCTCGCCGCCTGCGCCAGCTCGGTTCCCGTCATGCCGCCCGGCATGACGATATCGCTGAACAGCAGGTCGACGGGTTCGCGGCGGGCCAGAAGGGTCATCGCCTCCTGCCCGTCCTGCGCCACGGTCGCATGGAAGCCGGCGTCGCGCAGCGTTTCGGCGGTGATCCCGCGAATCTGCTCGTCATCCTCTACGACCAGCACCCTCGCGCGGGGGCCGGCGTCCATGCGCTCCGGCACCCGGCCAGGCTGATGAGGCGCCTGCGCCGGCGCCTCGGCCGCCGCGGGCAGGAAGAGCGTCACCGCCGTGCCCTCGCCCGGCGCGCTGTCGATCGCCACATGCCCGCCTAGCTGCCGCACGAAGCCGAAGACCTGCGACAGGCCGAGCCCCGTGCCCTTGCCCGGCGCCTTCGTCGTGAAGAAGGGCTCGAAGGCCCGTTCCCGCACCTCGGGCGGCATGCCCGTCCCGGCATCGCGGAGGGTGATGGCGACGTGCAGCCCCGGCCGCGCATCCGCATTGCCGGCCAGCTGCTCCGCCTCCAGCCAGGCCGGGCGGGTCGAGAGCGTCACCGTGCCGCCCCGCGGCATCGCATCCCGCGCATTGATGGCGAGGTTCAGCAGGGCCGCCTCGAGCTGCGTGGCATCGGCCCGGCAGGGCGGCAGGTCCGGGTCGAGCTCCAGCGCGAGGGTCACCGCCTCGCCGAGCGCCCGCTGGACCAGCGGGGCAAAGCCCCGCGCCAGCCCGTTCGCGTCGAGGCTCGCGGCCTGGAGCCTCTGCTGCCGGGCGAAGGCCAGGAGGCTGGCATTCAGCCGGGCGCCGCGCTGCACCGCATCCCGCGCCAGGCCGAGATAGGTCCGCACCCGCTCATCCGCGCCGGTGCCGAGATGCCGCTCCAGCAGGTGAACCGTGCCGAGGATGGCCGTCAGCAGGTTGTTGAAGTCATGCGCCACGCCCCCGGTCAGCCGGCCGAGCGACTCCAGCCGCTGCGCCTGCAGCAGCCCCGCCTCCGCCGCCTCCCGCCGGGCAATCTCGGCGTGCAAGGCGTCGCGGCTCCGGCTCAGCCGGTGCAGCACCGCCTGTTCCGACCGCCAGCCGCGGATCGCCAGCAGGGTGGTGAAGCCGAGCGCCAGGGCGACGGCCAGGCAGATCGCCGCAGTCCAGGCCGTGTCCCGTAGCCATTGGGCCCGCAGCTCGTCGAGCGAGAGCGTGACGGAGACGACCAGCGGAAACTCGCCCACCTGGCGGAAGGCGGTCAGCCATTCCCCCCGCTCGCCGAACCGCTCGATGAGCGGCCCGGTATTGCTCGGGCGGCGGACGGCCTCCGGCACCGCGTCGGGATCCGGCGGGCCGAACAAGCCGTCGCCCACGGATGGGTGGGTGACGAGCACCTGCCCATCCGTCCGCAGCAGGGCAAAGCTTGCCCGGCCGTCCGGGTCCATCGCATGCCATTGCGCCTGGAAATAGCCGGGCAGGATGGAACCGATCAGGGCGCCGTCGAACCGCCCATCCGCCCCTTCCCGGCGCCGCGCGACGCTGAAGGCGACGATGCCGGTCAGCCGCGCCAGCGCCGGCTCGCCGAAGACGGGGCCGCGCTCCCCCTCGCGCAGGCGGCGGAAATAGTCGCGCCCCTCGACCGAGAGGGGCGGCGTCGGCCAGGCGATGCTGATCCCGGCCACCCGCCCATCGGGCCGGGCGACATGCAGCGAGGTGATCTGCGCCAGCCCCTCGTCCAGGCCCTTCAGCCAACGGTGGATCTCCCCGCCGCGGGCCTCGATCTCGTCCCAGCTCAGGCCGCGGACGTGCTCCTCCATGCGGTCGAGCACCAGGGCATTGGTCTCGGCCACCTTCTGCGCCTGCTCCTTGGCGACAGCGGAGAGGCGGGTGAGGTCGGCAAAGGCCTCGCCATGGAGGCGGTGGCGGTCATACCAGGAAACCCCGCCCAGGACGCCGAGCGGCACGACCAGGGAGGCCACCAGCAGCAGCCGCAGCGAGAGCGGCAGCCGTCCAGGCAGACCGAACCGCCGCGCCAGGCTGGCCGCGTCCTTCATCACCAGATCTCCGAAACGACCCTCGGCTTGCGCGGTACCGCATGCCAGGCGTGATATCACGTTACCGGGATATCGTCTCGTAACCTAGAGATTCAATGTGCCTCTGCCCAGCTGCGGCCGGTGCCGACCTCGACGGCGAGGGGCACCCGCAGGGTGGCGACGCCCTCCATCACCTGGCGGACCAGCGTGCCGGTGGCCTCCACCTCCGCCTCCGGTACTTCGAGCACCAGCTCGTCATGCACCTGCAGCAGCAGGCGGGCGCGGAGGCCTGCCTCGCGCAGCGCCCGCGGCAGGCGGACCATGGCGCGCTTGATGATCTCCGCCGCCCCGCCCTGGAAGGGGGCGTTGATCGCGGCGCGCTCGGCCCCGGCCCGGCGCACCGGGTCCTTGGTGCCGATATCCTGGATCCAGAGCTTCCGCCCGAAGGAGGTGGAGACGTAGCCGCGCAGCCGCGCCTCCTCCTTCAGCCGCTCCATGGCGGCGCGGATGCCGGGATACTGGCTGAAATAGGCATCGATGATGCCCTTGGCCTCGCCGGCGCCGATGCCGAGGCGGGAGGCGAGGCCGAAGGCGGACATGCCGTAGATGATGCCGAAATTGATGGTCTTGGCGCGCCGCCGCGCCTCGCGGTCCACCGCCTCCGGGGCGAGGCGGAAGATGTCGGCCGCCGTGCGGGAATGGATGTCCTGCCCGGTCTCGAAGGCCTCCCGCAGCGCCGGCACGTCGGCCATGTGGGCGAGCAGGCGCAGTTCGATCTGCGAGTAGTCGGCCGACATCAGCACATGGCCCGGATCGGCGACGAAGGCGCGGCGGATGCGCTGGCCCTCCTCGCTGCGGACGGGGATGTTCTGCAGGTTCGGCTCGGTCGAGGCCAGCCGCCCGGTGCTGGTATTCGCCATGGAGAAGTCGGTGTGGACGCGCCCGGTGCGCGGGTCGAGCTGCGCCGTCAGCCCGTCCACATAGGTCGACTTCAGCTTCGAGAGCTGCCGCCAGTCGAGCACCTTGCGGGCCAGCGGCACGCCCTGGGCGGCGAGTTCCTCCAGCACCGCGGCATCGGTGCCCCAGGCGCCGGACTTGCCCTTGCGGCCGCCCGGCAGCTGCATCTCGTCGAACAGGATCTCGCCGAGCTGCTTCGGCGAGCCGACGGCGAAGGGCCGGCCGGCGAGGCCGTGGATCTCCTGCTCGAGCACCACCATGCGCGCCGCGAAATCCTCGCCGATGCGGGCCAGCTCGACGCCGTCGACCTTGATGCCCTCCACCTCCATGTCGCGCAGCACGGCGATCATCCGCCGCTCCACCTGCTCGTAGACGGCGAGCGCGCCGTCCTCCCTGAGGCGCGGCCGCAGCACGTGCCAGAGGCGGAGCGTCACGTCCGCATCCTCGGCGGCATAGGCCGTCGCCTTGTCGAGGGGGACGGCGGCGAAGCTGATCCGGCCGCGGCCGGTGCCGGTCACCTGGTCGTAGGGGACCGGCGCATGGTCGAGATGGAGGCGGGACAGCTCATCCATCCCATGCCCATGCTTCCCCGCCTCCATGGCGTAGGAGATCAGCATGGTGTCGTCGACCGGGGCGACGGCGATGCCGCCATTCTCCTCGCGGCCGAGCACCTCGAGATCGTACTTGGCGTGCTGCAGCACCTTGAGCACGGCCGGGTCCTCCAGCAGCGGCTTCAGCGCTGCCATCGCCTCGGCGAAGGGGAGCTGGGGCGGCGCCTCGACCTTCCCCGGCTCCGCCAGCATGTCGCCCTGGTGGGTCCCCGGCGAGACATGCCGCAGCGGGATGTAGCAGGCCCGGCCCGGCGCCGTGGCGAGGCAGACGCCGACGAGGTTGGCCTTGAGCGCATCGAGGCTGTCCGTCTCGGTGTCGAGGCCGACGATGCCGGCGGCGCGCGCCTCGGCGATCCAGGCGGCGAGCGCCTCGGGCGTCGTCACCGTCTCATAGGGGCCGAAGGGAATGGCTGCTGCATTCGCCGGGGCGGCAGGCGCCGCGGCCGCGGCCTGGGCGGCGCTGATGGCGCTGTTCCGCGCCCGCGTCGCCGCATCGCCCGCCGCCTCGCCGAGGCCCATCCGGGCGATGACGCTGCGGAAGCCCTGGTCGGCCAGGAATTTGGAGAGCGCCGCCGGCTCCGGCGGGCGGACCGCCAGCGCCTCGATCGGCACCGTCAGCGGCGCCTGGTCGTCGAGCGTCACCAGCCGCTTCGACAGCCGCGCCTGCTCGGCATACTGCTCGAGATTCTGCCGCCGCATCGGCTGCTTGATTTGGGCGGTGTTGGCCAGCACGGTCTCGAGGTCGCCATAGGCGAGGATCAGCTCGGCCGCGGTCTTCGGGCCGATCTTCGGCACGCCCGGGACATTGTCCACCGGGTCGCCGATCAGCGCCTGGACCTCGATCACCTTCCCCGGCGGCACGCCGAATTTCTCGACCACCTCCGCCTCGCGGATCGGCTTCCGCTTGATCGGGTCGAGCATCTGCACGCCCGGCCGCACCAGCTGCATCAGGTCCTTGTCGGAGGAGACGATGGTGACCTCGCCGCCCGCCTCATGGAAGGCGCGGGCATAGGCGGCGATCAGGTCGTCCGCCTCGAAGCCCGGATGCTCCACCCGGGCGACGCCGAAGGCCTCGGTCGCCTCGCGGATCAGGGCGAATTGCGGGACCAGCTCCTCCGGCGGGTCGGGCCGGTGGGCCTTGTAGTTGGGGAAGATCTCGTTGCGGAAGGTCGTGCGGGCGGCATCGAAGACCACCGCCAGGTGGCTGCCGCGATGCTCGGCGAGGAAGCTCGAGAGCATCTGGGTGAAGCCGAAGACGGCATTGACCGGCGTGCCGTCCGGCCGCGTCATCGGCGGCAGGGCGTGATAGGCGCGGAAGATGTAGCCCGAGCCGTCGACGAGGACGAGGTGCCGGGTCCCGGGCGCCGCGACCGGGACGGCGTCCTCGGTGCCCTCGGGCTTAGTGCCCTCGGGCTTAGTGATGGTCGTCGCCACCCGCACCCGCCTTCAATACATAGGTGATGGAGCAGTAGGGGCAGGTCACCTGATCCTGGTTCGGATTCATCGGCAGCCAGACCCGCGGATGGCCGAGGCCGGGGCCCGCCACTTCGCCGTCGCAGGGCACCTTGCGGCTCGTCACCTCGATCTTCTGGATGGGGGTGACGCCCTCGACGAGCTTCGGGGTGTACTGGGTAATCTTGCCGTCGCGCATCGGCGCTCCTCATCGGGGAAGGCAGGTCGGCCGCACCATAGTCGCGGGCGGCCCCTGCGTCACGTCACCCCGCGCGGGGATGCGCCCGTCGCCAGGTCTCGAGCAGCGCCGCCGCATCCACCTTGGTATAGCGTTGGGTGGTGGAAAGGCTGGCATGGCCGAGCAGTTCCTGGATCGCGCGCAGGTCGGCCCCGCCGCCGAGCAGGTGGGTGGCGAAGGAATGGCGCAGCGCATGCGGCGTCGCATGCTCCGGCAGGCCGGCGAGGCGGCGGTAATGCTGCATGCAGCGCTCCGCCACGGTGGGGCTGAGCCGCGCCCCGCGCGCCCCGCGGAAGAGCGGCGCCTCCGGCGGCGGGTCGCCCCGCTCGCGCATATAGGCGGCGATGGCCTCCCGCACCGCCGGCAGCACCGGCACCAGCCGCTCCTTGCCGCCCTTGCCGAGGACGCGGAGCGCCGCTTGGCCGCCGGGCAGGGGGGCGTCCCGCACGTCGAGGGCGAGCGCCTCGCTGATCCGCAGCCCGCAGCCATAGAGAAGGGTGAAGAGTGCGGTATCCCGCGCCGCCTGCTCGGACGGGCGCTCGGCATGGCCGGGCTGGTGGATGCTGCCGGTCCGTGCCGCCACCTCCTTCGCCTGCTCCGGCGTCAGCGCCCGCGGCACCGGCGGCCTCGCCCGCGGCCCACGGATATTGGCGATGGCGAGCGGCGCCAGCCCGCGGGTCTTCGCCAGGTAGCGGAGGAAGCCACGGATGCCCGCGAGCTGGCGCGCCCGCGTGGCATTTCCCGCCCCGGCATTGGCCCGGGCGGCGAGGAAGGCGCGGATATCGGCCGGGCGCAGCGCGGCCAGCGCCGAGAGGTCCGGCTCCTCCCCCAGATGCCCGGCGAGGAAGGTGAGGAAGTCGCGGAGGTCGAGCCCATAGGCCTCGACCGTATTGGCGGCAGCCCGGCGCTCCCGCGCCAGCCAATCGAGATAGGAGGCGGCGAGGGCGCGGGCTTCCGCCAAGGGCCTACCGCGCCAGGGCGGCCGCCACAGCGCGGCCGAGGAAGGCGAGGGTCGCCGTCGCCTGCCGGACCGGCAGGGCCTGCGGGTCCCGCGCGCCGAGCGCCATCAGCGTCGGGTGCCCGGTCCAGACCGGCACCCGCACCAGCGCATCCCGCATGACGAGGGAGGCGGCCTCCTGGTGCAGCAGCTCGATATCGGTCGGCGCCGGGCGCACCACCGCATCCTTCCCCGGGCCGAGCAACGCCGCCACCATGCCGCGCGGCAGCTTCGGCACGCCGCGGCGGTCCGGCGTCTCGCCGAGCAGGGTGCAGCTCTCGACGCCGAGCAGCGCCGGCAGCTCCTCCGTCACCGTCTCGACCACGTCCTGCGCCCGCATCAAGGCCAGCACGGCCAGGCGGACGCGGATGGAGAGACCATGCCCGGCCCGCCCGGCGGTGACGGCGGCATCCACCTCCGCCTCCAGCGAGCGGACGCGGCGGCGCTCGGCCGCCAGCATCGCCGCCATGTGGTCGGCCAGGCGCTCGCCATGGATGCGCTTCGGCGGCGTGAGCGCGCGGAACAGGTCCGGCCGCTCCGCCAGGAAGTCCGGGTTGGCCTGGAGGAAGGCGATGACCGCCTCCGGGGCGGCGGGCAGCGGGGCGGCTTCGGGTGCCGGAAGCAGCACCAGCTCGGCACCGGGCATAGGGCTGGCGCTCACAGGATGCTCTGGCCCGTCTTGCGCCAATCGGCGAGGAAGCTATCCAGCCCGCGATCCGTCAGCGGATGCTTGAAGAGCTGGCGGATGACATTCGGCGGCAGCGTCGCCACCTGGGCGCCGAGCTTCGCCGCCTCGACCAGATGGACCGGGTGGCGGATGGACGCGACCAGGACTTCTGTCTTAATATAGGAGTAGTTTCGGTAGATCTTCAGGATGTCCGCAATGAGGAGCATGCCATCATAGGCGATGTCGTCGAGACGGCCGACGAAGGGCGAGATGTAGCTGGCGCCCGCCTTGGCGGCCAGCAACGCCTGGGCCGGGGAGAAGCAGAGCGTGACGTTGACCGGCGTGCCCTCGTCCGCGAGGCTGCGGCAGACGCTGAGCCCCGCCTCGGTCAGCGGCACCTTCACCGCGACGTTCTTGGCGATGCTGCGGAGGAAGCGGCCCTCGGCCAGCATGGTGTCGAAGTCGGTCGCGGTGACCTCGGCGGAGACCGGGCCCGGCGTGATGTCGCAGATCTCGGCGATCACCTCCGCCATCCTGCGCCCGGACTTGGCGATGAGGCTCGGATTGGTGGTCACGCCATCCACCAGCCCGGCCTCGGCCAGGGCGCGGATATCGTTCACCTCCGCAGTGTCGACGAAGAACTTCATGCGAATGGGCCCTCAGGCAGGCCCCAGGCGGGGCTGCGTTGGATGTGGGCTCGGCCGATCCGGCCGAAGGGACTCAAGGACCTGAAATCGTTGCGTATTTGCTTAGGATCAGGATAGCCGATGCAGGCCGGGTCGGGGAAGCGGCGCGATATGAAGGACACGCTACCTGTGTTTTCCGTGCAACGGGTCAAGGTTCTTTTGCCACTCCCTCTCGCGGGAGCCTACGACTACCGCGTGCCGGCGGAGTTGGATATCCATCCAGGCGATTTTGTGACTGCCTCACTCAATCACAGGCCGATGATCGGCGTGGTTTGGGATGCCGACGAGGGGAGTGAGGCGCCGGGCGTGGCCGACCATCGGTTGAAGCCGATCACCGGCGTCATGCCCGCCCCGCCGATGACGCCGAGCCTCCGCCGCTTCATCGACTGGGTGTCGGCCTATACGCTGAGCCCCCCTGGCGCCGTGCTGCGCATGGCGATGGGCTCCACCGCCGCGCTCGAGCCGCCGACGCAGCAGGCCGGCTGGACGCTGGCCGGCCCCGGTTCCAACCGCCAGCCGCGGATGACGCCGGAGCGGCAGCGCGTGCTGTCCGAGATGCAGCCCGGCCGGGTCTATGCCGGGGCGCCGCTCGCCGAGGCGGCCGGCGTCTCGCTCGGCGTGCTGCGCGGCATGGCGGATAACGGGCTGATCCGGCCGGCGCTGCTGCCCCATGCCAGCCGCTTCAGCCGGCCCAACCCGGACCATCCCGGCCCGAAGCTCGGCGGCGCCCAGGCCGAGGCGGCGGCGCGCCTCGTCGCCAAGGTCGCCGCGCGGAGCTTCGGCGTAACGCTGCTGACCGGCGTCACCGGCTCCGGCAAGACCGAGGTCTATCTAGATGCGGTGGCGGAAGCCCTGCGCCAGGGCCGCCAGGCGCTGGTCCTGCTGCCGGAGATCGCGCTCTCCGCCCAGTGGCTGGAGCGGTTCAAGTCCCGCTTCGGCGTCGCACCCGCCCTCTGGCATTCCGAGGTGACGCCGCGCACCCGCCGCGACACCTGGCGGGCCGTGGCGGAGGGGGAGGCGCCGGTCGTGGTCGGCGCCCGCTCCGCCCTCTTCCTGCCCTTCCCCGATCTCGGCCTGGTCATCGTCGACGAGGAGCACGAGACCGCCTTCAAGCAGGAGGACGGCGTCGTCTACAACGCCCGCGACATGGCCGTGGTCCGCGCCCGGCTGGCAGGCGCCTCCTGCGTGCTGGTCTCGGCGACGCCCTCGCTCGAGACCCTGACCAATGCCGAGACCGGCCGCTACGAGGCGCTGAACCTGCCGGAGCGGCATGGCGGCGCCAGCCTGCCGGCGGTGGAGACGATCGACCTCCGCCGCACCCCGCCTGAGCGCGGCCGCTTCCTCTCGCCCCCGCTGATCGAGGCCGTGACCGCGACGCTGGAGCGCGGCGAGCAGGCGATGCTCTTCCTCAACCGCCGCGGCTATGCGCCGCTGACGCTCTGCCGCCATTGCGGCCACCGCATGCGCTGCCCCAACTGCACCGCTTGGCTGGTCGAGCACCGCGCCCGCCGCCAGCTCCAGTGCCACCATTGCGGGCATCAGGAAGCGCCCCCCGCCGAATGCCCGGAATGTGGCACCGCCAACAGCCTGGTCGCCGTCGGCCCCGGCGTGGAACGGGTGCTGGAGGAGGCCGCCGCGCATTGGCCAGAGGCGCGGCGCCTGGTCATGGCGAGCGACACGCTGCCAGGCCCCGCCGCGGCCGGGATGGCGGCGCAGCAGATCCAGGACCGTGAGGTGGATCTCATCATCGGCACTCAGATCGTCGCCAAGGGCTGGCACTTCCCGCATCTTACCCTGGTCGGCGTCGTCGATGCCGATCTCGGCCTCGCCGGCGGCGATCTCCGCGCCGCGGAGCGGACGGTGCAGCTGCTTCATCAGGTCGCGGGCCGCGCCGGCCGGGCCGAGGCGCCGGGCCGCGTGCTGCTGCAGAGCTTCAGCCCGGAGCATCCGGTGATGGGGGCGCTCATCTCCGGCGACCTCGACGCCTTCATGTCGGAGGAGGCGGCGATCCGCCGGCCCGGCCATTGGCCGCCCTTCGGCCGCCTCGCCGCGCTGATCGTCAGCTCCGAGGACGAGCGGGAGGCGGACCGCACCGCCCGCGACCTCGGCCTCGCCGCGCCGGGCGGGGAGGGGGTGCAGGTGCTCGGCCCGGCGCCGGCGCCGCTCGCCCTGTTGCGCGGCCGGCACCGCCGGCGGCTGCTGCTGAAGACCCGGCGCGAGGTCGCGGTGCAGCCCATCCTGCGGGACTGGCTCGCCCGCGTCCCGGTGCCGAACAGCGTCCGCGTCCAGGTCGATGTCGACCCGGTGAGCTTCCTCTGAATTCCGCTCGCGCGGCATGGCCGGGACATGGTATCGGAATTACCTTCAAGTAATCCGTCCCAGGGAGGACTGCGCCATGCCCATCCTCGATGCCACCGAGATCGCCGCCTGGGCCCTGATCGCCGGCGCCGTGGCCTATGCCGTCCTCGCCTCCCGCGGGGTGACGACGGCGGCCGTCGCCGCGGCGCTCGCGGCCATCGCGGCGAAGACCATGCTCATCGGCTACGCCTGACGGCAGCCGCATCCCGGCAGGCCGGGCGCCCGCGCAGCCGATGCGCCGGGCGAAGGGTGGCGTACGGCTTCGCACCAGGCGCCGGGCTGCCGTAAAATGCTGTGCGATGGAGTGAATTCGGCCCGCCAGCGCGGATTGCGGGGCTGTAAACCCCATGGTAAAGCCCGCCCGCCGCAAGGGGAGCCCTCCTGCGGACCCGCGCTTGCGCATCACCAGGAACAGGACCGGGATCGCCCGTGGCCTCTGCTGAGACCATCGCCTCCGACGCGCCCAAGGCGCCCACCCCGACCGGCCTCGCCGCGCGCTACGCGTTGGCGCTGCTCGGTCTCGCCGATGACCGGCGTGCGACCGACCCCGGCACGCTCGACCGCATCGCCACGGATCTGGAAGCCCTCGCTTCGCTCTGGAGCCAGGATGCGGATTTCCGCGGCTTCATCGCCGATCCGCGGCTCGATTCCGTCGCCCAGCGCAAGGGCGCCTTCGCCGTGCTCGACCGCGCGGGGACGGGGCCCGAGGTGCGGAACATGGTCGGCGTGCTGATCGGCAACCGCCGCCTCGCCCTGCTGCCGCAGGTCGCCGCCTCCTTCGGTGCCCAGCTTTCCGCGCGCCGCGGCCAGCAGGTGGCCGAGGTCACCAGCGCCCATGCGCTGACCGACACGCAGCGGGCGCAGATCGCCGCTCGCCTGACCGAAGCCGGCTATTCCGGCATCAAGCTTACGGAGCAGGTGGATCCCTCGATCCTCGGCGGGCTGATCGTGCGGATCGGCTCCCGGCTCTACGACAACAGCATCAAATCCAAGCTGCAGCGCCTGCAGTACGCCATGAAGGGGGCCGCCTGACCATGGAAATCCGTCCCGCCGAGATCTCCGAGATCCTCAAGCAGCAGATCGCCGGCTTCGACGCCGAGGCGAATGTGGCCGAGGTCGGCACCGTGCTCACCGTGGGCGACGGCATCGCCCGCGTCTACGGCCTGCAGAACGTGATGGCGGGCGAGCTCGTGCTCTTCCCCTCCGCCGGCATCCGCGGCATGGCGCTGAACCTCGAGACCGACAATGTCGGCATCGTGGTCTTCGGCTCCGACGCCGAGATCAAGGAAGGCGACACCGTCGAGCGCACCGGCGACATCGTCGACGTGCCCGTCGGCCGCGGCCTGCTCGGCCGCGTGGTCGATGGCCTCGGCAACCCGATCGACGGCAAGGGCCCGCTCACCGACGTGACGCGCACCCGCGTCGAGGTGAAGGCGCCCGGCATCATCCCGCGCAAGTCCGTGCACGAGCCGATGCAGACCGGCATCAAGGCGATCGACGCCCTGATCCCGATCGGCCGCGGCCAGCGCGAGCTGATCATCGGCGACCGCCAGACCGGCAAGACCGCCGTGATCATCGACACCATCATCAACCAGAAGTCGATCAACGCCGGCACGGACGAGAGCAAGAAGCTCTACACGATCTATGTCGCCGTCGGGCAGAAGCGCTCGACCGTCGCCCAGTTGGTGCGGACCCTCGAGGAAAACGGCGCGCTCGAGTACTCGATCGTCGTCGCGGCCACTGCCTCCGAGCCGGCGCCGCTGCAGTTCCTGGCCCCCTACACGGGCTGCGCGATGGGCGAGTATTTCCGCGACAACGGCATGCATGCGGTCATCTTTTACGACGACCTCTCCAAGCAGGCCGTCGCCTACCGCCAGATGTCGCTGCTGCTGCGCCGTCCGCCGGGCCGCGAGGCCTATCCGGGCGACGTCTTCTACCTGCACTCGCGCCTGCTCGAGCGCGCGGCGAAGATGAACGACGACTTCGGCAACGGCTCGCTGACCGCGCTCCCGGTCATCGAGACCCAGGCCGGTGACGTCTCGGCCTATATCCCGACCAACGTGATCTCGATCACCGACGGGCAGATCTTCCTCGAGACGGAGCTCTTCTTCAAAGGCATCCGGCCCGCGGTGAACGTCGGCCTTTCGGTCTCCCGTGTTGGCTCCGCCGCCCAGATCAAGGCGATGAAGCAGGTCGCCGGCCGCATCAAGCTGGAGCTGGCGCAGTACCGCGAGATGGCGGCCTTCGCCCAGTTCTCCTCGGACCTCGACGCTTCCACCCAGGCGTTGCTGGCCCGTGGCGCACGGCTGACGGAGCTGCTGAAGCAGCCGCAGTACAAGCCGGTCCCGGTCGAGGAGCAGGTCGTCTCGCTCTTTGCCGGCACCCGCGGCTATCTCGACAAGCTGCCGGTCTCGGCCGTGGGCGAGTTCGAGCGGCGGCTGCTCTCCGAACTGAAGTCGCGCGAGCCCGCGACCCTCGAGGCGATCCGCACGGACCGCGAGATCAAGAAGCCGACCGAGGAGAAGCTCGTCGCCTTCCTCGACGGCTTCGCCAAGTCCTTCTCGGCCTGAGCGGGGGAGACGCGGGCCCTATGCCTAGCCTCAAGGACCTGCGCGGTCGCATCAACAGCGTGAAGTCCACGCGGAAGATCACGCAGGCGATGAAGATGGTGGCCGCGGCGAAGCTGCGCCGGGCCCAGGCCCAGGCGGAGGCCGCGCGCCCCTACGCGCAGCGGATGGAGGCGATCCTCGCCTCCCTCGGCGCCGCCGTCGCCAGCTCGCCGGATGCGCCGCGCATGCTGGTCGGCACCGGCGCGGACCGGGTCCATCTGCTGGTGGTCGTCACCGCGGATCGCGGCCTGGCCGGACCCTTCAACACCCAGGTCGGCCGGCTCGCCCGCGCCCGCATCCGGGCGCTGGAGGCCGAGGGCAAGCAGGTCAAGCTGCTGACCGTGGGCCGCAAGGGCGCGACCTACCTGCGGCGCGAATTCGCCAGCCGCTTCGTTGGCGAGGTGAATTTCGCCGGCAAGAAGCGCGTCGACTTCACCGATGCCGAGGCGATCGCGCTGCAGGTGGCGGGGCTGCTCGAGGAGGGCGGCTTCGACGTCTGCAGCCTGATCTACAACCGCTTCCGCAACGTCATCAGCCAGATCCCGACCGAGCAGCGGCTGATCCCGACACCGCTGCCGGAGGGCGCTACCGCGGCCGAGGGGCCACAAGCGCTCTATGAATACGAGCCGGCCGAGGACCAGATCCTCGCCACTCTCTTGCCGCGCAACCTCGCCATTCAGATCTACCGCGCGATCCTCGAGAGTACCGCGGGCGAGCATGGCGCGCGGATGACGGCGATGGACAACGCCACGCGCAATGCCGGCGAGATGATCAACAGGCTTACGCTCAATTACAACCGCACGCGCCAGGCCAATATCACCAGGGAGTTGATCGAGATCATCTCCGGGGCCGAGGCAGTCTGACGAGGGGCATGACACCATGAAGAACAATGTCGGGCGCATCGCGCAGATCCTGGGCGCCGTGGTGGACGTGCAGTTCCCGGGCGAACTGCCGGCCATGCTCAACGCCCTCACCACGAAGAACGGCGACAACACGCTGGTCCTCGAGGTCTCGCAGCACCTGGGCGAGCGCACCGTGCGCTGCATCGCCATGGACGGCACCGACGGCCTGGTCCGCGGCCAGGAAGTGGTCGACACCGGCACCGGCATTGCCGTGCCGGTGGGCGAGGGGACCCTCGGACGCATCCTGAACGTCATCGGCGAGCCGATCGACGAGCGCGGCCCCGTGCCGCACGAGAAGACCTACACCATCCACCGCGCCGCCCCCTCCTTCGAGGACCAGGCGACGGCGGCCGAGATCCTGGTGACGGGCATCAAGGTCATCGACCTGCTGGCGCCCTACCTGAAGGGCGGCAAGATCGGCCTGTTCGGCGGCGCCGGCGTCGGCAAGACCGTCACCATCCAGGAGCTGATCAACAACATCGCCAAGGCGCATGGCGGCGTCTCGGTCTTCGCCGGCGTGGGCGAGCGGACCCGCGAGGGCAACGACCTCTATCACGAGATGGTCGATGCCGGCGTCATCAAGCTCGGCGAGGGCACGACCGAGGGCTCCAAGGTGGCCCTCGTCTATGGCCAGATGAACGAGCCGCCGGGCGCCCGTGCCCGCGTCGCGCTCTCGGGCCTGTCCATCGCGGAGTACTTCCGCGACGAGCAGGGCCAGGACGTGCTGTTCTTCGTCGACAACATCTTCCGCTTCACCCAGGCGGGCGCCGAGGTCTCGGCGCTGCTCGGCCGCATTCCTTCGGCGGTAGGCTACCAGCCGACGCTGGCCACCGACATGGGCGCGCTACAGGAGCGGATCACCTCGACCAAGAAGGGCTCGATCACCTCGGTGCAGGCCATCTACGTGCCCGCCGACGACCTGACCGACCCGGCGCCTGCCACCTCCTTCGCCCACCTCGACGCGACGACGGTGCTCAACCGCTCGATCGCCGAGCTCGGCATCTTCCCGGCGGTGGACCCGCTCGACTCGACCAGCCGCGCGCTCGACCCGCGGATCGTGGGTGACGAGCACTACCGCGTCGCCCGCGAGGTGCAGCGCATCCTGCAGACCTACAAGTCGCTGCAGGACATCATCGCTATCCTCGGGATGGACGAGCTGTCGGAGGAGGACAAGCTGGTCGTGGCGCGGGCGCGGAAGATCCAGCGCTTCCTCAGCCAGCCCTTCCATGTGGCCGAGGTCTTCACCGGCTCGCCGGGCGTCTTCGTGAAGCTGGAGGACACCGTCCGCAGCTTCGGCGCCATCTGCGCCGGCGAGTACGACCACCTGCCGGAGGCCGCCTTCTACATGGTCGGCACCATCGAGGACGCGGTGAAGAAGGGCGAGACGCTGAAGGTGGCCGCCTAATCATGGCCACCTTCCTCCTCGAGCTTGTCTCGCCGGAGAAGCTGCTGCTCTCCCGCCCGGTAGAGATGGTCACCCTCCCCGCCGAAGAAGGAGAGATGGGCGTCCTCCCCGGCCATGCGCCGATGATCGTCGCCCTCCGGGGCGGCGTGATCCGGGTGCGGGAGAATGGCGCCGAGACCGAGGCGCTGTTCATCGCCGGCGGCTTCGCAGAGGTCTCGCCGGAGCGGGTGACCCTCCTGGCCGACGAGGCGACGCCGCTGGCCAGCCTCTCCCGCGCCAGCGCCGAGCGCCGCCTCGCCGAGGCGGAGGCCGCGCTACAGGAGGCCATCGCCGAGCCGGAAGCGAAGCGGGATGCCGCCTATGCCCGGGTCCAGGCCTTCCGCACGGCCGTTTCCGTCGCCCAGGCGGCCTGAGCATCGCATCCCGGCCACGGTGGGGCGAATTCCGCACGCCACACCGTGACTTTCCGGCAACGCCGCTTGAATCGGCTGCCGGCCTGTCGAACATTGCATCCAGGCATGGCGACCAGGGCTTTGCCTGGATCGCATGGGTTGCAGGATAACGGCCCCCTACGGGCCGCGGGGACAGGATGAAGCACTGGCGCGTCGAGCAGGTTTCCTGGGACCGTTTCGAACCCTCGAAGGTGGACCCGGAGATCGTGCCGCTGGTCAAGGCGGCGGCGATGGTGGAGCGCAATGGCGGCGACTACGCCATCTATCTCAACCGGGTCTTCAAGGACGACCCGGACTTCTCCCGCGCCGCCGACCATTGGGCGGAGGAGGAGATCCAGCACGGTGACGCCCTCGGGAAATGGGCCAGCCTCGCCGATCCGGGCTGGAACTACCCGGCGGCCTTCGAGCGCTACCGCAACGGCTACAGCATCGACATCAATGCCGATGCCTCCATCCGCGGCTCCCGCACCGGGGAGCTGATCGCCCGCTGCATCGTCGAGACCGGCACCAGCAGCTACTACACCGCCCTCGCCGAGGCGACGGAGGAGCCGGTGCTGCGCGAGGTCTGCAAGCTGATCGCGGCCGACGAGTACCGGCACTTCAAACTCTTCTACGACCACATGAAGCGCTACCTGGCACGCGAGGACCTGTCCTTCGCCAGGCGCCTGCGGGTCGCCTTCGGCCGGGTCGGCGAGTCGGAGGACGACGAGCTCGCCTACGCCTTCCACTGCGCCAACGAGGATCCGGGCCTCGCCTACAGCCATGACCGCTGCATCGCCGGCTATATGGGCCGGGCGATGGGCGTCTACCGGCCCCGCCACCTCGAGCGCGGCATGGGCATGATCTTCAAGGCGGTTGGGCTGGAGCCGCGCGGCCGGATGTCCCAACTCGCCGCCCGCGCCGCCTGGCGGCTGCTGTGCTGGCGGCGGGACCGCTACCGCGAGGCGCTGCGCCGCATGGCGTCGCCCGAGCCGCTCGCGCAGGCCGCTTGAGCCTCCGCCTGCCCCGGCGGCACCTGTTCGGGGCGGCCCTCGCCGGGCTGCTCGCGCGCCAGTCCGCGGCCCAGGGCGGGGAGGGGCTGGCGTCGATCGCCCGGACCAACGGCATCACCTTCGGCACCGCCATCGACTCGACCAAGCTCGGCGATGCCGCCTATGCCGCCCAGATCGTGGCGGAGGCGCAGCTCCTAGTCCCGGAATGGGAGGCGAAATGGGCGGCACTGCAGCCGAAGCCCGGCAGCTTCGATTTCGGTCCGCTCGGCGTCATCGCCAGCTTCGCCCAGGCGAACGGCAAGCAGCTCCGCGGCCATGCGCTGGTCTGGCACGCGGCCATGCCGCCCTGGCTGGCCGAGGCCCTCGCCGAGGGGCCGGCCCGCGCCCGCAGCCTACTCGCCGCCCATATGGACGGCGTGCTGCCGGCGACGCGCCCCGCCATCCGCGACTGGGACGTGGTGAACGAGGCCATCGCCAATGCCGAAGGCAACCCCTTCAGCGCCCGCACCCCCTCCCGGGGCGACCTGCGCGACACGCCCTGGCTGCGCGCCCTCGGCCCCGGCTATGTCGAGGAGGCTTTCCGCCTGGCGCGGGAGCGGGACCGCACCCTTCGCCTCACCTATAATGACTATGGCCTTGAGGGCGACAGCCCCTGGGCGGAGGAGAAGCGCCAGCGCGTGCTCCGCCTGCTGCGGCGCCTGGTCGCGGCGCAGTGTCCGGTGGATGCGCTCGGCCTCCAGGCGCATCTGCTGATGGACGAGCCCTTCCGGCCGGAGCCCTTCGCCGGCTTCCTCCGGTCGGTGCGGGAGCTTGGCCTCGCCGTGCTCGTCACCGAGCTCGATGTGCGAGAGGCGCAGCAGCTCCCTGTCGACCTCCCCGCCCGTGACGCGGCGGTGGCGGAGCGAGTGCGTCAGGTCATCGGCACCGCGCTCGACTTGGGGTGCCGCAGCGTCCTGACCTGGGGCCTCTCCGACAGGGACAGCTGGCTGGCGCGGGATCCGGATGTGGTGCGGAAGGACGGTCAGATGCATCGCGGGCTCCCGCTGGACGAGGCTGGCGCACGCAAGCCGATGTGGCAGGCCCTCGCCACCGCCTTCGGCTCCCGCCGGGGATAGGGCACGCCTCCGTCGGGCCGGGCCGTCCGGCGGGACATGGCCCGGATGGCCATGGGCCAGGGCGAGCGGGCACCGCTTTGATGCCCGACAAGGAGCCCCGTGGGCCGCGGCCCGATGATGCCGGCCATGGCGAGCGAGACCTCCCCGCCGCCGAGCCTATGCGCCGCGATCGGCGCCGGCAGGCCTGACGCACGCGTCGCCGCCGCGATCCTGAGGCGAGCGGCCGCGGCGAGGATCCAGCCGGCGCCGGAGAGCATGAGCGCCCGCGCCAGGCCGAGGCCAACGAATCGGACGCGGCGAAGCGGGAAGGCAGCGAAGCTTGGCGATGCTGCTTGATCGGGCATGAGGCAGGACGCTATGCCCCGGGGCGGTTGCCGCCCGGCCCGCCGGCTTCGCACCGTGTGGCCGGATCCGTCTCTATGAAGGCTTTTCATGCCCGCTCCGCAGAAACCCGTCCTCCTCACCGGCGCCAGCGGCAATCTCGGCCGCGTCCTCGCCCCGGCGCTGGCCGCGCAGGGCTGGACCCTGCGCCTGACCGACATCACCCCTTTCCCGGATGCTCTGCCCGAAGGCGCGCGCTTCACTCGCCTCGACCTCAACGAAGGGCTCGGCGTCGCGCGCCTGGCGGAAGGGTGCGGCGCCATCCTGCATTTCGGCGGCGTCAGCGTGGAGCAGCCCTTCGAGACGGTGCTCGGCCCCAACCTGCGCGGCCTCTACCACATCTATGAGGCGGCGCGACGCGAGGGGGCGCGGGTGCTCTTCGCATCCTCCAACCACTCCATCGGCTTCCACGAGCGCCCGCAGGGCAACGAGGCGAAGATCGATGTCGACTGCGCCTTCCGCCCGGACGGCTATTACGGCCTGTCCAAGGCCTATGGCGAGCTGATGGGCCGGCTCTACTGGGACAAGCACGGCGTCGAGAACGTCAACTGCCGCATCGGCTCCTGCTTCCCGATGCCGACCAATGCGCGGATGCTCTCCACCTGGCTTTCCTTCGCCGACCTGACCCGGCTGGTGACGGCGGCCGTCGAGGCGCCGCGCACCGGGCATTGCGTGATCTGGGCCTGCTCCAACAACCCGGCCAGCTTCTGGGGGCGGGACCACCGCGAGCGCATCGGCTGGCAGCCGCAGGACACGGCGGAGGATTACCGTGCCGAGGTCGGCGACATCCTGTCCGGCGACCCGGTCGAGGAGCGCTACCAGGGCGGCAGCTATACCAGCATCGAGTATTCCCGGCAGGCGCCCTCGCCGCGCGACCCCTTCGCGCTGGACTGAGCCGTGCTCGAACTCGCATCCGGCGATTGGCGCGCGCAGCTCCTGCCCGAGCAGGGCGCGGCCGTCGCGCAGCTCGCCTGGCAGGGGCGGGACGTGCTGGTCCCGCTGCCGCTCGGCGCCGATCCCACCGCCAGCTTCGGCGGCGCCTTCGTCATGCTGCCCTGGACCAACCGGCTGGATGCCGGGCAGCTCCCCGTCGCCGGCACGGTGCATCACCTGCCGGTCAACCGGCCCGAGGACAACACGGCGATCCACGGCCTGGCGCGCGACCGCGCTTGGCAGGTGGAGGAGCAGGCGGCGGACCGCTGCACGCTGACGCAGGCGCTCGACGGCGCGGCGGAGGGCCTGCCCTACCGCTACCGGGCGCAGCTCTCCCTCGCGCTGGAGTCCGCGGGCGCACGCCTCTCCCTCGCGGTGACGAATGCGGCGGAGCGGCCCTTTCCCTTCGGCCTCGGCTGGCATCCCTTCTTCCTCCGCCCGGCCGGGACGGGGCTGCGCTTCCGCGCCGGCGCGCTCTTCGCCCGGGATGCGCGCGCGCTTCCCGTCGCGGTGCAGGCGAGCGACGGGCTGGTCGGCGACGAGCAGGCCTATGAAGGACTCGACACGCATTTCGCCGGCTGGGACGGCATGGCGGAAGTGCTGCGTCCCGATCTGCGCCTGCATCTCGCAGCGGAGGGCGCCTGGTCGCGCAACCTGCATGTCTTCGCGCCCGCCGGCAGCGGCATCCTCTGCCTCGAGCCGGTAAGCCATGTGCCGGATGCGCCGAACCGCCCCGACTTCGCCGGCTACGGCCCGCTGACGATGCTGTCTCCCGGCGAGTTGCTGACCGCCACGCTGCTGCTGCGCGCCGAAATCTGAACCACCCGTGTTGACTCTCGCGTGCGCAATGCGGCGCGCGCGGGAACGCTTGCCTTGGCGTGACGTTGCCGGATGCAACCATGTCGAAGGAAGCGCAACATGGCAGGCACCGCGCGCAAGTCCGATCCCGAACTCTGGGAGCAGGTGAAGGAAGAGGTGACCGAAGGCGACAAGGGCGGCAAGCCCGGCCAGTGGTCGGCCCGCAAGGCGCAGATGGCGAGCGCCGAATACCAGAAACGCGGCGGCGGCTACGAAGGCCCGAAGCAGCCCGACAACCACCTCGCCCAATGGACCAAGGAGGAATGGAGCACGCAGTCCGGCGGCGAGTCGCTCGAAACCGGCGAGCGCTATCTCTCGAAGGCGGCGCGCGAGCACCTCTCCGCCGAGGAGTATGAGCGCACCACCGCCGCCAAGCGGCGCGACATGGAGGCGGGGCGGCAATTCTCCGCCCAGCCCGAGGATGTCGCCGAGAAGAGCGCGGCGGCCCGTCACCACCTGCAGCAAGGGAGCAGCCGCCGCATGCAAGGCCAGGACTCCGGAGACGACACCGGGGCTGAGTTCCGCCGCCTCGTCAATCTGTCCGCCGCCGAACTCCGGCGCTGGCTGGACGGCGAGGAAAGCCGCGCCGCCGGCTTCACCCGCGACGGGGAGACGGAGGCGGTCGGCCACCAATCCGGTCGCCGCATCCTCGCCATGCTCGAGGGCGAGGCGTCCGAGGACGACGACTTCCAGCGCGAGGTCATCGGCTTCATCCGCCGCCATCTGGCCCAACGGCCGGAGGGCGATGTTACCGATACGCGCTGGCGCCATTCACTCATGAACTGGGGACACGACCCGATGAAGGACGATACCGACTCCAACCCGATGACCGAAGAGACGCAGCAGGACGCCGCCCCCGAGGCTGCGTCCGAGCCTGCGCCGCGCAAGACCCGCGCCCGCCGCAGCACCGCCGCCTCGGCGGATGGCGAGGCGCCGGCCCGCAAGCCGCGCCGCGCCGCTGCCGCGACGGCGTCGCGCGGCGCCGCCGGCCGCATCGGTGCGGCGGCGAAGGGCGGGCGCGCCAGCGCCTCGACCTCCCGCACCCGCACCGCGGCCGGCCGTGCGGCGCAGAGCGAGGGCGGCCGCAAGGGCGGCAGCGCCCGCACCCCGCGCAAGGCGGCGGCGGCGCGCAGCAACGGTGCCAAGGGCGGCGCGACCCGCAGCGCGACGGCGAAGGGCACCGCCACCCGGCGCAGCAGCAGCGCTGCCACCACCAAGCGGGCCACCGCCTCGACGACGAAGCGCACCGCCGCCAAGACGGCGACGCGCGGCGCCGCCGGGCGCACCGCGGCTGCGGCCAAGGGCGGCCGCAACAGCACCGGCACCGCGAAGCGCGCCTCGGCCACCACCGCCAAGCGCTCGACCGGCACCGCCAAGACGGCGACGCGCGGCGCTGCTGGGCGCACCGCGGCTGCGGCCAAGGGCGGCCGCAACAGCACCGGCACCGCGAAGCGCGCCTCGGCCACCACCGCCAAGCGCTCGACCGGCACTGCCAAGACGGCGACGCGCGGCGCCGCCGGGCGCACCGCGGCTGCGGCCAAGGGCGGCCGCAACAGCACCGGCACGACGAAGCGCGCCACCGCCGCCTCCGCCGCCAAGCGCAGCACGGCGAAGCCGGCCAATGGCGGCGCGCCCAAGCGGGCGGCCAACGGCACCGCCGCCAAGCGCGGCACGGCGCGGACGACCGCGCGCGGCGCCGCCGGCCGCACCGCGGCGGCGGCGAAGGGCGGGCGCAGCAGCGGCGGCACCTCCCGCAGCCGCAGCCGGGACTGATCGGTACGCGGCCGACGCGGCCCAATACGGGCCGCGTCGTGCTGTGCTAGGGTCGGCAAAACCGCATCACCGGGAGAGCCGATCCAACCGATGACCCATGCCACGACCCCCGCCGAGGACCTCATTCTCGGCCTCACCCGGGTTGTCGACCTGCCCGGCATCACCGCCGCTACCGGCCTGCCCATCGGCCCGGACGACATCACCGCCATCATCCGCGAGGCGGAGCGCTATGCCCGCGAGCTGCTCTGGCCGCATGCCCAGGCGGCCGACCGGCATGGCGCGGTCTACGAGAATGGCGTGGTCCGCCTCCCCCCCTCCTACCGTGAGGCTTATCAGGGTTGGATCGAGGGCGGCTGGCAGGGCCTTGCCGCCCCCGCCGAGGTGAACGGCGTCCCGGTCGGCGGGCAGGAGCTGCCCCAGGCGCTCTGGATGGCCGTCTCCGAGCTCGTCACCAGCGGCGACATGGCCTTCAGCCTCTGCCCGCTGCTGACCGCCGGCGCCATCGAGGCGCTGGCCCGCTTCGCCAGCCCTGCCCAGCAGGAGGCCTGGCTGCCGAAGCTGGTCTCCGGCGAATGGACCGGGACCATGTGCCTAACCGAGCCCCAGGCCGGCAGCGACCTCTCCCAGATCCGTACCAAGGCCGAGCCGGACGGGATGGGCGGCTACAGGGTCACCGGGCAGAAGATCTACATCACCTTCGGCGACCATGACCTGACGCCGAACACCCTCCACCTCGTCCTCGCCCGGCTGCCTGATGCGCCGCCCGGCACCAAGGGCATCAGCCTCTTCGCCGCGCCCAAGGTGCTGCCGGACGGGCGGGCTAATGCGCTGCGCTGCGGTGGCATCGAGCGGAAGCTCGGCATCCATGCCGCGCCGACCTGCGTAATGTTGTTCGAGGGCGCCGAGGCGCAGCTGGTCGGCGAGCCCAATCGCGGCCTCAATGCCATGTTCGCGATGATGAATGCCGCGCGCCTCGGCGTCGGCGTCGAGGGCGTGGCCCAGGGCGCCCGGGCGCTGGCCCTCGCCGAGGCCTATGCCGCCGACCGCTTGCAGGGCGGCGGGCCGATCAGCCGCCACCCGGATGTCGCTCGGATGCTGGCCGAGATGCGCGCCATCACCCTCGCGGGACGGCTGCTCGCGCTCGAGGCCGGGGCCGCGCTCGACCGCGCCCGCCTCGCCGGCGCCAGCGAGGCGCGCGTCGCCCTGCTGACGCCCATCGTCAAGGCCTGGTGCACCGATCGCGGCGTCGATGTCGCCTCGCTCGGCATCCAGGTGCACGGCGGGATGGGCTTCGTCGAGGATACCGGCGCCGCCCAGGTGCTGCGCGATGCCCGCATCGCCCCGATCTACGAGGGCACCAACGGCATCCAGGCCATCGACCTCGTCACCCGCAAGCTTTTCCGCGACGGCGGGGCGGAGATGGCGGCGGTGATCGCTGAGATGCGCGCGGCCGACCCGCGGCTTGCCGGCGCGGCGGAGGCGCTGGAGCGGGCCACCGCCTGGATGCTCGAGCGCGGCCAGCGCGACCCGGCCGCCGCCCAGGCCTCGGCGGCGGCCTATCTCGACGCCGCCGGCTGGACCATGGGCGGCTGGATGCTCTCCCGCGCCGCGGCGGCGGATGCGCGCTACGCCCCGATCTGCGCCTTCTACCTGGCGCGGCTGCTGCCCCGCGCCGCCGCCCGGCTGGCGGAGATCGAGGCGGCGGACGCCCTGCTCGCCCTGCTGCCCGCCGCGTGACGCGGCGGGCGCTTTATTGCGCGATCAGACCCTTGCGGAAGGCCAGCTGCACCGCATCTGGCCCAAGGCCGAACCCATTGTCTTGCCTGGATGACTGCCGCGCATGAATGCTCCGCTTGCCGCTCCCGCCCTTCAGGCCTCACGCCCTCGCATCGCCATCATCGGGGCTGGCCCGGGCGGGCTCGCGGCAGCCATGCTCCTCGCGGCCCAGGGCGCCCGCGTCACCCTGCATGAGAAGGACGAGGTGGTCGGCGGCCGCACCCGCACGCTGACGACGGAGGAAGGCTACCGCTTCGACCTCGGCCCCACCTTCTTCCTCTACCCCCGCATCCTCTCCGAGATCTTCTCGAGCTGCGGCGCGAGCCTCGAGGAGGAGGTCGCGATGATGCGCCTCGACCCGCAATATCGCCTCGTCTTCGAGGGCAGCGAGACGATCGAGGCCACATCCGACATCGCCCGGATGGAGGCCGAGATCGCGCGGCTGAACCCGGGCGATGCCGCCGGCCTCCGTCCCTTCTTCGAGGCCAACCGCCGCAAGCTCGAGGCTTTCCGCCCGGTGCTGGAGAATGCCTTCTCCTCGCCGGCGCGCTTCCTCTCGCCCGGCCTGCTGAAGAGCCTGCCGCTGATGCGGCCGCACCAGACGGTGGACCAGGACCTCGCGCGGTACTTCAAGGACCCGCGGGTGCGCCTCGCCTTCTCCTTCCAGACCAAGTATCTCGGGATGAGCCCGTTCCGCTGCCCCAGCCTCTTCACCATCCTTTCCTTCCTCGAGTACGAGCACGGCGTCTTCCATCCGGTGGGCGGCTGCGGCGCCGTCTCCTCGGCGATGGCCCGCGTCGCGGAGCGGCTGGGCGTCGACATCCGCCTCGGCTCCGAGATTGAGCGCATCAGCTTCGATGGCCGGAAGGCGACCGGCGTCGAGGTGGGCGGCATCCGCCAGGCGGCGGATGCGGTGGTGGTGAATGCCGACTTTGCCCATGCCATGCCGCGGCTGATCCCGGACGCGCTGCGCCGCCGCTGGCCCGACAAGCGCATCGCCAAGGCGCGCTACTCCTGCTCGACCTTCATGCTCTATCTCGGCGTGGAGGGCAGCTTTCCGGAGCTCGCCCATCACACCATCCTGCTCGCCGAGGACTACCGCCGGAACATCGGCCAGATCGAAGCGGGCGAGATCCCGGACGTGCCGAGCCTCTACCTGCATCATCCCGGCAAGACCGACGACACCATGGCGCCGGCCGGCCACACCTCGCTCTACCTGCTCGTCCCGGTCCCCAACATGCGCGATGCCGAGGAGCACGGCTTCGATTGGGAGGCGGAGGCGCCGCGCTACCGCCGCCTTGCCCTCGACCGGCTGAAGCTGCTCGGCCTGCACGACCTCGAATCCCGCATCCGCTACGAGCGGATGGTGACGCCGCGCGAGTGGCGTGACGAGTATGCGGTCGGCTTCGGCGCCACCTTCAACCTGTCGCATGATCTCGGCCAGATGCTCTGCTTCCGGCCGCGCAACCGCTTCGAGGGGGTGGAGGGCGTCTATTTGGTCGGCGGCGGCACGCATCCCGGCAGCGGATTGCCGGTAATCTATGAGGGTGCGCGGATCAGCTCCGGGCTGCTGGCCCGCGACCTCGGCATGGGAGCCGTGCCGCAGGGCACCGGCTTCGCCGAGATCGCGCCCAGCTACCAGACCGCCCGTTGATCGATAAGAAGAAGGGAAGACCGGCCATGGTCTCGCATGTTGTGGTGGTGGGCGGTGGCCTCGGCGGGCTCGCGGCGGCGGCGGTGGCCGCGGCGCGCGGCCACAAGGTCACGTTGCTCGACAAGAATCCCTGGCTCGGCGGCAAGGCCGCGGTGCTGAACCTGCCCGACCCGGAGCGCCCCGGCAGCAACCAGGGCTACCGCTTCGACATGGGGCCGACGATCCTCACCGTCCCCCGCGTGCTGCGCCGCATCTTCGCCGAGGCCGGGCGCGACCAGTCGCAGGACCTGCCGCTGATCCGGCTCGACCCGCAATGGCGCTGCTTCTTCGAGGACGGCACGCGGATCGACCTGATCGAGGATGTGGCGAAGATGGCGGCCGCCATGGACGCCTTCGCCCCCGGCACCGGCCAGGGTGCGGGCTACCAGCGCTTCCAGGCCGAGGCGCGGCGGCTGCACGAGATCTCGGAGAAGTTCTTCTTCTGGAAATCGGTCGAGGGCCTCACCGACACCATCGACCTGAAGTCCAATTTCGACCCGAACACCATGCGCGACGTGCTGGCGCTGCGCATGGGCAAGAACGTGGCGAAGATCATCCGCGGCCATGTGCCGGATGCCCGCCTCGCCCAGATGCTCGACCATTTCTGCCAGTATGTCGGCTCCAGCCCCTATCTCGCCCCGGCCGTGCTCTGCTCGATCGGCGACATGCAGGCGAGCGAGGGCATCTGGTATCCCCGAGGCGGCACCCGTGCGGTGGCCGAGGGCTTGGCGAACCTCGCCGCCTCGCTCGGCGCAGACCTCCGCCCGGGCGTCGAGGTGACGGGCTTCGACATCGAGAACAACGCAGTGAAGGCCGTCCGCACCGCGGGCGGCGAGCGGATCGCCTGCGATGCCGTCATCTCCAACATGGACGCCATCCGCACCTACAAGGAGCTGGTCGGCGGCCCCGTCGGGCAGAAGGTGGCGAAGAAGGGTCATGAGCCGGCCTGCTCCGGCGTCGTGCTCTATCTCGGCCTCAGGAAGCGCTACGAGCATCTCGCGCATCACTGCTTCGTCTTCTCCCGCGATGCGGAGGAGGAGTTCGACGCGATCTACAAGCGCGGCGTCCCGGCGCCGGACCCGACCGCCTATCTCGCCGCCCCCTCTGGCACCGACCCGACCGTCGCGCCCGAGGGCGGCGAGGCGCTCTACGTGCTGGTCCACACGCCCTGGCTCCGCCCCGGCCACGACTGGTCGAAGCAGTTCGGGCCCTACCGGCAGACCATCCTCGACAAGCTGAAGCGCACGGCGGGGATGGAGGACATCGAGGAGCGCATCGTCACCGAGAGCGCGCTAACGCCGGTCGACATCCATGAGCGCTACAAGGTGCTGAACGGCGCCATCTACGGGCTGGCCAGCCACGGCGCCTGGCTCGGCGCCTTCAAGCCGGGCAACCGGTCGAAGCGCATCAAGGGCCTCTACCTCGCCGGCGGCGCCGCCCATCCGGGGCCGGGCATGCCGATGGTGATGATGAGCGGCTGGATCGCCGCCGACAGCCTCGACCACGATCTCGGCGGGCGCGGCATGAGCGCGGCGGCGCGGGAGGCCGGGCTGCCCGACGCCCTCCGCATGCCGCTAGCCGCCGAATGAGCCAGGCCGGGCCGGCGGAGCTCTTCTCGCCGGCCCGCTTCGCCTTCTTCCGCTTCATCTTCGGCCGCCATGCGGCGGCACGGCTGCGCGCCATCCGCCTCGCCCATTGGGGGGCGCCGCGGCCGGGGGAGGGGGAAGGTCCGCTCGTCGTCTATGCCAACCATCCCTCCTGGTGGGACGGCGTCGCCTTCATGATCCTCTCGACCGAGCTGCTGCCGGGGCGGCGCATGTTCATCCCGATGGAGGCGGCGGCGCTCGCCCGCTACAGCTTCATGCGGCGGATAGGCGTCTTCGGCATCGAGCAGCAATCGGCGCGCGGCGCCGTCGCCTTCCTCCGCACCGCGCAGTCGGTCCTCGCCGAGCCCGGCCACATGCTCTGGATGAACGCTCCCGGGCGCTTCTGCGACGTGCGGGAGCGGCCGGTTCCCATCGCCCCGGGCCTCATCCGACTGGCCGAGCTGGCGCCCGAGGCGCGCTTCCTCCCCCTCGCCCTCGAATACCCCTTCTGGACCGAGGCCGCGCCGGAGATGCTGGCGGGGTTCGGCCCGCCCATCCCGGCGGCGGAGCTGGTGGCGCTCGACCGCGAGGCCCGCAGCCAGCGCCTCCGCACCGCGTTGGAAGCGGTGATGGACCGCCTCGCCGAGGATGCCATCGTCCGCGATCCCGGCCGGTTCCGGGTGGTGCTGGAAGGGAGGGCAGGGATGGGCGGCATCTACCAGGGCTGGCGGCAGGCCAGGGCGGCGCTGCGCGGCGAGGCCTTCGACCCGCGCCACGACCCACGGGCCGGGGGGTAGGCGCGATGCTGCTCGCCTGGGCCGCCCTCGGCCTCGCCGCCCTGCCGGCGCTGTTCGGCCTGGTGAACCTTTGGCTCCTGCCGCGCCTCCGCGCCCCGGCGGGCGGGCAGGAAGGCCTCGTCTCCATCCTCATCCCCGCCCGCGACGAGGCGGCAAATATCGAGGCCTGCCTCCGTGCCGCGCTCGCCAGCCAGGGCGTCGCCGTCGAGGTCGTCGTCATGGACGATGCCAGCCGCGACGGCACCGGCGCGATCGTCGCCCGCCTTGCCGGGGAGGACACGCGCATCCGCCTGGTGCAGGCGCCGCCCCTGCCGCCCGACTGGACCGGCAAGGTCCATGCCTGCGCCCGCCTCGCCGAGGCCGCGCGCGGCACCCACCTCCTCTTCATCGATGCCGATGTCCGGCTAGCGCCGGAGGCCGCCGCCGCCATGCTGGCGCATGGCCGGTCGCAGCGGATCGCCATGCTGAGCGGCGTGCCGCGCCAGTTGATCTGCTCGCTCGGCGAGGCGCTGACCGTCCCCGCCATCAACCTGCTGCTGCTCGGCTACCTGCCCGCGGTCGGCCGCGCCTTCACCCGCCGGGCCGACCTCGCCGCCGCCTGCGGCCAGCTCATCCTCTGCGACCGCGCGGCCTATGAGGCGGTGGGCGGCCACGGCGCCGTCCGCCACGTCCTGCATGACGGGCTGGCGCTGGCCCGCCGCTTCCGCGCCGAGGGCCACCGGACGGAGGTGGTGGACGGCGCCCCGCTCGCCACCTGCCGGATGTATGGCGGCTTCGCCGATTCCTGGGCGGGCTTCATGAAGAATGCGCGGGAGGGGATGGCGACGCCGCTCGGCCTGCCGGTCTGGACGGTGCTGCTCTCGGGCGCCCATCTCTGGCCCTGGGCGCTGCTGCCAGCGCCGCCCGCCATTGCCGCCATCCTGCTGATGTTCGCCCTCCGCGCCGCCATCACCTGGCGGGCGCGGGAGCCGTGGTGGACCGTGCCGCTCCACCCGCTCACCGTGTTGGTCGCGCTGGCGATTCAGTGGGTCGCGCTCATCCGCTGGCTGCTCGGGCGACCGGCGGGCTGGAAAGGCCGCGCATATCCGGCCACAAAGGCGGCATGAGCAGCAGCGCCGCCGGCATCGCCGTCACCCCGAACCGCGACTTTGACACCGAGAATTTCCCGACCGCCTCGCTGCTGCTCGCCAGGGCGGCGCGGGCGCAGGTGATGGCCTTCTACCGCTTCGTCCGCACCGCCGACGACATCGCCGACAGCGCGGAACTGCCGCCGGCGGAGAAGCTCGCCCGGCTCGATGCCATGGAGCGGAGCCTCGAGGACCCTTCCATCCCGCTGAACCGCCTCGGCGTCGGCACGGCGGAGGCGCGGCTGATGCTCTCCGCCTTCCGCCAGGATGCGACCTGCACCCGCTATGCCGACTGGGCGGCGCTCGAGGACTACTGCCGCCGCTCTGCCGACCCGGTCGGGCGGATGCTGCTCCGCCTCCATGGCGATGGGGACAATGCCGACGCCAATGCTGCCGCTGATGGGCTCTGCACCGCCCTCCAGGTGCTGAACCACCTGCAGGACCTGGTGCCGGACCGGGACCAGCTCGACCGCATCTACATGCCCGAGGCCTGGATGGCGTTGGCCGGCGGCGAGTCAGGCTTCTTCGATCCGGCCAATGCCGCCCGCCGCCGCGAGGTGCTGGACGCCGCCCTCGACCGGGTGGAGGAGCAGCTCGACCGCGCCTCCGGCTTCCCGCGGATGCTGCGGTCCCGCCGCCTCGCCTGGCAGAGCACCGTCACCATCGCGCTCGCTCGGCGCCTGCTCGCGCGCCTCCGGGCCGCCGACCCGGTGCTCGGCCGCGTGGCGCTCGGCAAGGCCGATTTCGCCCGTGCCTTCGCCGCCGCGCCGCTGCTCGGCCCGCGCGATGCGGCGATCGTCGCCCGCCGCGTCTCCCGCGCCGGCTCCTCCTTCGCCCGCGGCATGGCAGCGCTGAAGGGCGAGCGGCGCCGCGCCCTCTGGGCGGTCTACGCTTTCTGCCGCGCCGTCGACGACATCGCCGACGGCGCCATGCCCGAGGCCGAGAAGCGCCGTTTCCTCGCCGACTGGCGCCGCAAGCTGGAGCGGCCGGACTGCGTCCTCTCCCGCGAACTCGCTTGGGCCCGCGCGGCCTATGGCGTGCCTCTCGAGGAATGCGAGGCGATGATCGCCGGCATGGAGACCGACTCTGCCTCCCGCCTGCGCCTCCAGACCGAGGCCGATCTCGACCTTTATTGCCGCCGCGTCGCCGGCAGCGTCGGCGCCATGTCGGTCCGCATCTTCGGCGCGCCGGAGGCGGAGGGCTTCGGCCTCGATCTCGGCCACACCTTCCAGCTGACCAACATCCTCCGTGACGTGGACGAGGATGCGGCACGCGACCGGGTCTACATCCCCCTCGACCTGCTCGCCGCCGAGGGCATCCCCGACGGCCCCGCGGAGGCCATCATCCGCCACCCCGGCTTTCCCGCCATCTGCGCCCGGCTCGGCGCCCAGGCACAGGCCGGCTTCGCCCGGGCGGAGGAGGAGATCCACCGGTTCGACCCCACCGCCCTCCGTCCCGCCGCCGTCATGGCCTGGGGCTACCGCCGCCTGCTCGACCGCCTCGTCGCCCGCGGCTGGGAGGGCGCGCGCCCGCGCCCGCGCCTGACCAAGGGCGAAAAGCTCCGCATGGCCTGGATGGCGCTGGGTCGCTGACTACTTGTCACAGAAGCGCTGCGCAGCCTCGCAGGAACCCCGGCTTGCCGCCGGGGTCCCCAGGGCTTCGGCACAGCCAGCCGCGGCCGCGTTTCGGTAGGGTAGAGTGATGACCATCCATGTGATCGGCGCCGGCGTCGCCGGCCTCGCCGCCGCCCTGCGCCTCGTGGATCGCGGCCGCCAGATTATGCTGTACGAGGCCTCGCCCGGCGCCGGCGGTCGCGCCCGCGCCTTGCCGGACGGCACTGACAACGGCACCCATGCCCTGCTCGGCGCCAATACCGCAGCCCTCGGCCTGCTGAAGCGAATCGGCGCGCTGGAAGGCTGGGTGGAGCCCGAGCCGGCCGGCCTGCCCGTGCTCGATCGCCGCGACGGCCGCGCCTTCCGCGTCGCCCTCTCGCCATTCCAGTGGCGCGACCCGGCGCTCCGCCCACCCGGCTTCTCCGGCCGGGCGGTGATGGCACTGGCCAGGCTGTCCGCCCCCTGGGGCGACCGCCCCGTCGCCGAGGCGATGGCCGCCCACCCCGAATTCCATCGCGGCTTCGTCGACCCGCTGGTGATCGCGGCGCTGAACACGCCCTCGGTGGAGGCTTCCTCCCGCCGCCTCGGCGCCGTGCTGCGGCGGATGGGCGGGCCCGGGGCGACGCGGCTCTTCGTCGCCCGCTCCGGCCTCGGCCCCGACCTCGTCGCCCCGGCGCTGGCCACGCTGGAGGCCGCCGGCGCTGGAATCCGCTTCGGCGCCCGCCTGCGGCGGCTGGTGCAGGGGGACGGCCGCCTCGCGGCGCTCGATTTCGGCGAGGATGCGGTGCGCCTCGGCCCCGGCGATGCCGCCGTGCTGGCGACGCCGCCCTGGGAGAGCCTTCGCCTCCTGCCCCATCTCACGGCGCCCGAGGCCTATGCCCCGATCGTCAACCTGCACTATGCGCATCCCGGCCCCGGGCCGGTGCGCTTCCTCGGCCTGCTCGATGCGCTCTGCCAGTGGGTGCTGGTCCGCCCCGCCGGCGTCAGCGTCACCGTCAGCGCCGGCGACGAGGCGGCGCGCGAGGACCAGGACAGCCTCGCCGCCCGCGCCTGGGCCGAGCTGCGCGAGGCGGCCCTCGCCTTCGGCCTCGCCGGCGATTGGCCCGAGCAGGCGCCGCCCTGCCGCGTGGTGAAGGAGCGCCGCGCCACCCCGCGCCACATGCCGGGCCCGCCACCGCGCCCGCCGCGCCTGCCGCTGCCCAACCTGGCGCTGGCCGGCGACTGGACCGACCCCATCTTCCCCGCCACCATCGAGGCCGCGACGCGCAGCGGCCAGGCCGCCGCCGATGCCATCCGCGGCTGACGCCCTCGCCGCCCTCCGCGCCGCCGCGGCCCGCGACGGCGCCCCCGACCTGGCGCGCCGCCGCACGCTGCTCGATGCCCTCGCCGCCGCGCTGCTGCGCCGGGCGGAGGAAGTCGCCGCCGCCATCGATGCCGATTACGGCGGCCGCAGCACGGAGGAATCCCTGCTCGCCGAGGTGAAGCTGGTGGTGGATGCCGCCCGCCACGCCCGCCGCCACCTGCATCGCTGGGCAAGGCCGCGCCGCGCCGCCGTGCCCTTTCCCTTCCTGCCGGCCCGCGCCGCGGAGGAGCCGGTGCCGAAGGGCGTCATCGGCATCATGGCGCCCTGGAACTACCCGCTCCAGCTCGCCCTGCTTCCGGCCGTGGATGCCCTCGCCGCCGGCAACCGCATCGTGGTGAAGCCGGCCGAGGCGACGCCGCGCACCGCCGCCCTCGTCGCGGCGCTGCTGGGGGAGACGCTCGGCGAGGACATGGCCCGCACGGTGCAGGGCGGCCCCGGCATCGCCGCCGATTTCGCCGCCCAGCCCTGGGACCACCTGGTCTTCACCGGCGGCACCGAGACCGGCCGCCGCGTCATGCAGGCCGCCGCCGCCAACCTCACCCCGCTGACGCTGGAGCTGGGCGGCAAATGCCCAGCCCTGATCCTGCCCGGCGCCGACCTGGCCCGCGCCGCCCAGGCGATCCTCGCCGGCAAGGCGGTGAATGCCGGGCAGACCTGCATCGCCCCCGATACCGTCCTGCTGGTCGGCCATCGCCAGGAGGATTTCATCGCCGCCTGCCGCGCGACCGGCATCGGCCTGCCGGAGACGGTGGTGGTGAATGACCGCCAGGCCGACCGCCTTGCCGGCCTCTGCGCCGGCGCCAGCCTGACGCCGCTCGCCGAGGACGGCCCCGGCCGCCACCGCGCCATCGCCCTCGCCGAAGCCCCGCCCGGCCATCCGCTGCATGAGGTGGAGCTCTTCGGCCCGGTCCTTGCCCTGCAGCCGCTGCCCAACCTTGCCGCAGCCCTCGACTGGATTGCCGTGCGGCCGCCGGCGCTGGCCATCTACCTCTTCGGCGCCAGCACGGCGGAGCGGGAAGCCGTCGCCGCCCGCACGCGGAGCGGCGCCATCGTCGAGGGGCGCTGCGTCGAGTACGCCGCCTTCCCGGGCCTCGCCTTCGGCGGCATCGGCGCCTCCGGCTTCGGGCGGCGCAACGGCGAGGCGGGGTTCCGCGAGTTCAGCAACCTCCGCGCCCGCGTCGCGCATGGCGCCTGGAGCCTCTCCCGCCTGTTCGACCCGCCGCGCACCGAGCGCGCCCGGGCCATGATCCGCAGGGTCCTCCGCTAGAGCGGGTTCCGTTCGACCAGGCTTACGGAACCCGCTCCAGCCTGTTGCTCGGGCGAGCGAATACCTTCGATCAGGTGAGTCCGCCTGACCGGAGTATGCTCAAAAGCGGTTGCGTTCGACTTGGCGCACGGAGGCCGCTCCAGCCCGCTGCTCGGGCGAGCAAACACACCCCATCAGGTGCTTCCGTCCGATGGGGGTGTGCTCCAGGACGGTTTCCGGTCGCATCGGCTTGTGGACGCCGCTCCAACCTGTTGTCCCGGCGGGCCAGCCGCGCCGATCAGGCGATGCGCCCTGGCCGGCATTGGCTCTAGCCCTTGCCGAACCAGCGCCGCAGCCTGCCGAGGAAGCCCGCGCCAGCCTTGGGCTGGCTCCGCTGATGCGTCACATGCGGCCGGCGTGCGGGCGGGGGAAGGGCGCTCGCCACCGTGTGCCGCCCGGCATCCTGCGCCGCGATCAGCCGCATCTCGAGCCCGACCACCTGCGCCACCGCCTCCGGCGCCTCGGCCTGGGAGAGGGTCTGGGCCGTCATCCGCGCATCCTCCCAGGCCTCGGCCCGGCGCAGCGCGTCGATGATCCGCACCGTCTGCTCCTGGTCGAGCGGCGGTCCGCCGCGCCAGAGCGCGACGGCCTCCAGCCGCCAGTGCCGCGCCAGGTCCCGTTGGCCCAGGTCGTCCGCCACCCAGGCCGCCTGCAGCGTCGCCTCGGCCGCGGCATGCAGCGCCCCCGTCTCCTCCAGCACATGCGCCCAGGCAAGGAAGCGCCGGGCCAGCGGCGGATAGGCCGCTTCCGCCATCAGCGCGCGGAAGGGCGCGGCCGCCACGGCCTGCGCCGCGGCCGGATGGGCGCGGGTGATGTTCGGCGCCGAATAGCCGCAGCTCGGGCATTGCTGCAGCCAGCGCGCCATGGTGGAGCGCACCGGCTCGCCGGGGCGGAGGTCGAGGTCCGGCGCCTGTTCCGGCGGGCCGGGGCGGAAGGGCGGCTGGCGGCTGCCCGTGCCGCAGACGGCGCAGCGCGGCAGGGCGTCGGGCGGCGTCGGGCGCGAATTCGCGGGCGATGACATGGCCATTGGGGCCAAGTTAGGCACGCTCCGGCGAAAGGCGAAGGGGCGCCGCTCGCCGTGAGTGATGCCCGTGGGGGAAATCTGTCACTTTCCGGTGCCATGCGGCGGAAACCCCACGCCCGGACCCCGCGCTGGCAGTTGCCGAGCGGCGTCCACCTGCGGATATTGGGCCATGCCCCGCGGCGACCTTTTTCCCGATATCGCACCTTTCGAAACCGGCCTGCTGCCGCTCACCGGCGGCCATGTCATGTACTGGGAGCAGGTCGGCAATCCGCGCGGCCAGCCCGCGCTCTTCCTGCATGGCGGGCCCGGCGCCGGAGCCGGCGCGGTGCACCGCCGCTTCTTCGATCCCGGCCACTGGCGCGTGGTGATCTTCGACCAGCGCGGCGCCGGCCGCTCGCGGCCCCTGGGCGAGCTGCGCGAGAACTCCACGCCGCACCTGGTCGAGGACATCGAGACGCTGCGACGCTTCCTCGGCATCGAGCGCTGGCTGCTCTTCGGCGGCTCCTGGGGCAGCACGCTGGCCCTCGCCTATGCCCAGGCGCATCCGGAACGGGTGACCGGCTGCGTGCTGCGCGGCGTCTTCCTCGGCCGGCGCTCGGAGGTGGAGTGGTTCCTGACCGGCCTCCGCCGCATCTTCCCCGATGCCTGGGCCGCCTTCGCCGAGCACCTGCCGCCGGAGGAGCGCGGCGACCTGCTCGGCGCCTATCTGCGCCGCCTCCGCGACCCGGACCCGATGGTCCACCTGCCCGCCGCCCGCGCCTGGAGCCAGTACGAGGGCAGTTGCTCCACCCTGCTGCCGAGCCCGGAGACGGTGGCGAGCTTCGCCCAGGATCGCACCGCCCTCGGCCTCGCCCGGATCGAGGCGCATTACTTCGCCCATGACCTCTTCCTGCCGCGGGCCGGGCTGCTCGGCCATATGGACCGCATCGCCCATATCCCGGCCGAGATCGTGCAGGGCCGCTACGACATGGTCTGCCCGGCCGAGACCGCCTTCGACCTCGCCGCCGCCTGGCCCCGCGCCCGGCTGACCGTGGTGCCCGATGCCGGCCATTCCGCCCTGGAGCCCGGCGTGCGCACGGCGCTGGTGAGCGCGGTGGAGCGGTTCCGGCGGCGCGGCTGATGTGGTAAGGCTGCGCCCGGGTCTCCGTAGCTCAGCAGGATAGAGCACCAGATTCCTAATCTGGGGGCCGTGGGTTCGAATCCCGCCGGGGACGCCACCGCGGCGCCGAGCCTCAGATCCCCCGCAGGTGCAGCGGGATCCGCAGGCGGGCTCCGTGCCCATGGCTCGGAGCCCAGTCGGCCTGGGTGCGAAGCTGCCGGGCCAGGCTCGTGATGAGGCGCATGCCCGTGCCGCCCTGCGCCGACGCATCGGGCGGCAGCCCCTTGCCGTCATCCGACAGGTCGAGCGCGATGTCGCTGCCCCCGACCGTCCCGAGGCGGAGGCCGATCGTGCCGGCTCGTCCGTCGAAGGCGTATTTGAGGCTGTTCGTGATGAACTCGTTCACGATCAGGCCGATGGGCGCCGCCTGGTCCGGGGAGGCGATCAGCCCCCGCTCGACATCGAGGATGAGCTTGATCCGCTTGGCCTCGCCCTCGTGGAAGCGCAGCAGGCTGGCCGCCAGCTGGCTGAGATAGTCGCTGAGGTCGATGCGGTCGACATCGCCGCCCAGGTGCAGCTTGTCGTGCAGCAGGCGCAGCGCCTCGATGCGCCGGCCGATGGCGCGCAAGGCCGGCCTGGCCGAGCCCGCATTCGCCTGTCGGGACTGCACCTCGACCAGGCCGACCATGACCTGGAGGTTGTTCTTGACGCGGTGCTGAAGCTCGCGGAGCAGCCGCTCGTTGTCGTCGGCGCGCTGCTGCACCTCATGCAGCAGCCTCTCGTTCTCGTCCGCCCGCCGCTGCAGCTCGCCGGCCGCACGGAACCGGCCGACGGCCGAGGCCAGCATGTTCGCATAGGTGCTGAGGAACGCCATGTGCTCCTCGCCGAAGTCCCGCAGCTCGCGGCTGTCGACCTGGAGGACGCCATAGGCCGGCAGGCTGTCGATGCCGGGGATGAGCACGCAGACCGTGGCCTTGACCCCGTGCTCGACGACGAATTCCGGGATCGTGAAGCGGCTCTCCTGCGTCAGGTCCGACGAGACGATCGGCTCGTGGGATCGCAGGACAAGCCCCTCCGGGAAGGGATCGGCAATGTTCGTCCTGATCTGGCCCACGATCCCCGGCCGCCAGCCGACGCCGGCCCGGACGAGGAGGGTCTCGCCGTCGGCACCGAGCTCCACCACCTTGGCCAGGTCAGTCCGGAGCGCCTCGCCGACAAGGCGGCAGGCTTCGCCCAGGATCTCGTCGAGGTCGTTCGACTTGAGGGCGAGCCCGCCGAAATTCGCCAGCGCAGCTTGCTGAGCGAGCGACTCGTCCTGGTCACGTTCACTGCTGCCTGCCATGCGGGGGCAAAGCAGCACTCCGCCGAGGGTTTCCAGCAATCTTCGTCGCTCCGGGGGCTCCCGGTGCCGGCGGGCCGGCGTCGCTTGGCGGCGCACCGGTGGTCCGCGCCGGGCGGCCTCCACCGCCCGAAGGATTGCCGGCGGGACCGTGGCAGGCGCCGCCGCGCCCTCCCGGAGCCGCGCCGGGCCGAGGCTGGACGGCGGTCGGGCCAGGCGCTATGTCCGATTGGATATGACGCTCGGGAGATGCCCATGCGCCGCCTGCTCCTTGCCCTGCTCGGCAGCCTCGCCCTCGCCGGCTTCCCTGCCCGCGCGCAGCAGCCCGTCACCGTCTTCGCCGCCGCCAGCCTGACCGATGCGCTCCGCGCCCTCGCCACGGAATGGCAGCAGCGCGGCCATCCGGCGCCGCGCCTGTCCTTCGCCGCCTCCTCGGCGCTGGCCCGGCAGATCGAGCAGGGCGCCCCGGCCGACCTGTTCATGAGCGCCGACGAGCCCTGGGCCGACTACCTGCAGGAGCGCAACCTGCTGGCGCAGGCGACCCGCAGCAGCCCGCTCGGCAACTCCCTCGTCCTCGTCGCCCCCGCCGACGCCGCCCGCCCGGTCGCGCTGACCCGCGAGACCGACCTCGCCGCCCTGCTCGGGCCCGGCGGCCGCATCGCCACCGGCGACCCGGCGCATGTGCCGGTCGGCCGCTATGCCCAGGCGGCGCTCACCTGGATGGGGCAGTGGGAGGCGATCGCGCCCCGCCTGGCGCGGGCCGACAATGTCCGCTCCGCGCTGCTGCTGGTCGAGCGCGGCGAGGCGCCCTACGGCATCGTCTACGGCACCGACGCCGCCGCCAGCCGCGGCGTCCGCATCGTCGGCACCTTCCCGGCCGGGAGCCACCCGCCCATCACCTACCCCTTCGCGCTGACCCGCCGCGCCGAGGGCAAGGCGGAGGCGCGCGCCCTGCTCGCCTTCCTCGCCGGGCCCGACGCGGCGCCGGTCTGGCAGCGCCACGGCTTCTCCCTCGCCCGGTGACGGCGGTTTTTGGCGGAGCGTGCCGGCGGATGGCGCTACACTCGCCGCCATGACCGCCGAGGCCTCCTCCGACACGGCCAGGGACACCGGCCAGCTCAGCCTGCGCATCGACCTGCCGCAGGGCCGCATCGGCCCCGGCAAGATCGACCTCCTCGAGGCGATCGACCGCGAGGGCTCCATCTCCGCCGCCGGCCGCGCCCTGGGGATGAGCTACAAGCGCGCTTGGGACCTGGTCGATGCGCTGAACAGGCTGCTCGGCCAGGCGGCGGTGGCGGCAAGCCCCGGCGGCCATCGCGGCGGCGGCGCGAGGCTGACCGATGCCGGCCGCAGCCTGGTCGCCGACTACCGTGCCATCGAGCGCGCCGCCCAGCGCGCGGCGGAGCCCCGCCTCGCCGCCTTGCTGCGGCGGACCATGGGCCAGGTTGGCTGAGCCCGGCCGGGCTGATAGGCTGGCGGCCCCGCCGAGGTACCCCCCGTCTTCCGTGCTCCACCATCCCACCTCCCGCCTGGCCCTCCGCGCGGCCACCGCCGAGGCGCATGAGCGGCTGCACCAGATCCCTGCCTTCCAGGCCCTTGCCGAGGGCCGGCTGGACCGCGCCGGCTATGCCAGGCTGCTGCGCCGCCTGCTCGGCTTCCACACGGCCATCGAGGCCGGCCTCGCCGCCGCCCCCACCCTCGCCCCCTACGGCATCGACCTTGCCGCGCGCCGCCGCGCGCCGCTGCTGCGGGCAGACCTCGCCGATCTCGGCGTCCCGCCCATTGCGCCCCTCGCCCCCGTCCCCGGCTTCGCCACCGCCGCCCGGGCGCTCGGCGCCGTCTATGTGACCGAAGGCTCCACCCTCGGCGGCCGCCAGCTCGCCCGCGGCCTCGACCGGCTGCTGCCGGCGGGGCAGGGGAGGAGCTTCCTCCTCGGCCATGGCGCCCGGCACGGGGCGATGTGGGCCGCCTGCTGCGCCGCCATCGAGGCCTGCGGCGCCGAGCCCGGCGGCCTCGCCGGCATGCTGTCCGGCGCCGCCGAGACCTTCGCCGCCTTCGAGGCCTGGTTCTCTTGACCCTGGCATTGCCACGGCGGGCCGGGTAAGGAACGCCCCCATGCCGCGCCCCGCCCGACCCATCGCCCTCGCCCTGCTGCTGGCTGCAGCCCTGCCCCTGCCGGCGGGCGCGCAGCTGCCGCCGCAATCCCAGGCCGCGGCGCAGGCCAACCGCATCGTGGCTGTGGTCAATGGCGAGGTGGTGAGCCGCGCCGACATCGTCGGCCGCGCTCGGCTCTTCGCGCTCAATGCCGGCATCGCCGTGGCGCCGGAGACGCTGGACCGCCTCACCCCGCAGGTGACCCGCCTGCTGGTCGACGAGCGCCTCCGCCTGCAGGAGGTGCAGCGCCGCCGCATCCCCGTCACCGACACCGACGTCGCCGATGCGGTGAAGGAGCTGGAGCAGCGCAACAACCTGCCGGCCGGTGCGCTCAGCCAGCAGCTCCGCCAGGTCGGCGTGCAGCCGCGCGTGCTCTACGACCAGATCCGCACCCAGATCGGCTGGGCCCGGCTGCTGCGCCAGCAGCTCGGCCCCACCGCCGTCCCCTCCGATGCCGAGGTGCAGGAGACGATCCGCGCCGCCGCCGCCCGCACCGGCCAGCCGGAATACCTGCTCTCCGAGATCTTCATCCCGCTCGACGACCCGCGGAACGAGGCGGAGGTCAACCGCTTCACCGACGAGGTGATCCGCCAGCTCCGCGCCGGCATTCCCTTCCCCGTTGCCGCGACCCAGTTCAGCCAGTCGCAGACCGCGTTGCAGGGCGGCGACCTCGGCTGGACCCGGAAGGAGGAGCTGGATCCCGCCGTCGCCGCCGTCGCCGAGCGCATGCCGCCCGGCGCCGTCAGCAACGCCATCAAGGTGCCCGGCGGCTTCCAGATCGTCGCCATGCGCCAGAAGCGCGAGAGCGGCCGCGACCTCGCCACGCTGATCAGCGTCCGCCAGGCCTATTTCCCCTTCGCCGGCACGCTCGACCCGAACAACCCGACGCAGCAGCAGCGCGACCAGGTGGAGAAGGCCCAGCGCCTCGCCGCCAGTGCCCGGAGCTGCGACGCCGTCGAGGCCGCGGCCAAGGGCGCCGGCGGCGGCGACCGCGCGGCCGATCCCGGCCAGATCCGCCTCGAGACGGTGAACCCGCCGCCGCTGCGCGCCATGCTGGCCGGCCTCACGCCGGGCAAGCCCTCGCAGCCCATCCTGACGCCGGAGGGCGTGCTGGTGATGATGGTCTGCTCCCGCGAGCAGCGGAACCTCGCCGAGCTGACCCCCGACCAGGCCAAGCAGCAGCTCCTCCGCGACCGCATCGAGCTGCTCTCCCGCCAGCTTCAGCGCGACCTGCGCCGCCGTGCGGTGATTGAGATGCGGAGCTGAACGCGCTTCCCTCGCTCCGGGAGACGATCGCCCGCCACGGGCTCGATGCGCGGAAGTCGCTCGGCCAGCATTTCCTGCTGGACGAGGCGCTGTGCGGCCGCATCGCCGGCCTCGCCGGGGATTTGGCGGGGCGGCATGTGCTGGAGGTCGGCCCCGGCCCCGGCGGCCTGACGCGCGCCCTGCTGGCCGGCCCGGCCGAGACGGTGACGGCGGTGGAGCTCGACCGCCGCGCCATCGCCGCGCTTGCCGAGCTGGAGGCCGCCTATCCCGGCCGCCTCCGCGTGATCGAGGCGGATGCGCTCACCATCGATGTCGCGGCGCTGGTGCCTGCCCCGCGCGCCATCCTCGCCAACCTGCCCTACAACGTGGCGACGCCCTTGCTGGTCGGCTGGCTGCGCGCCGCCGCCGCCGTCACCGGCATGGCGCTGATGTTCCAGCAGGAGGTCGCCGAGCGCATCTGCGCCGCGCCGGGGACGGGGGCCTATGGCCGGCTCGGCGTCCTCGCCCAGTGGCGCTGCCGCTGCGAGCTGCTGCTGCGCCTGCCGCCCGGCGCCTTCAGCCCACCGCCGAAGGTCTGGTCCGCGGTGGTCGGTCTGACCCCGCATGCGGAGGACCCGGGCGATGCCCTGTTCCGCACCATGGAGCGGCTGACCGCCGCCGCCTTCGGCCAGCGCCGCAAGATGCTGCGCGGCGCGCTCAAAGCACTCGGCGATGCGGAGGGGCTGCTGGCCGAATCCGGCATCGCCGGCGACCGCCGGGCGGAGACGCTGAGCATCGCCGAATTCGACCGCCTCGCCCGGGTGCTGCTCGCCCGGGGCTGACGGACGTTGCGGCGCGAGAACGGGTCTTGGCCCGGCGGCGCCGCTTCGTCACCCTGCCGCATTGTCCTCGAGGTGACGCATGGCCGCAGTGGTCGATCCATTCCAGGGTGACGAGGCGCTCCCGGCGCGGGCCGCGGTGGTGGTGATCGGCGGCGGCGTCATCGGCGTCATGGCCGCGCTGACGCTCGCCGAGCGCGGCGTCTCCGTCGCCCTGGTGGAGAAGGGCCGCATCGCCGGCGAGCAGTCCAGCCGCAACTGGGGCTGGTGCCGCAAGATGGGCCGCCACCCGGCCGAGATCCCCCTCTCCCTCGAAGCCCTCCGTCAGTGGGAGGGGATGGATGCGCGGCTCGAAGCATCCACCGGCTACCACCGCGCCGGCGTGGTCTACCTGCACGAGACGCCGCGGCACACCGCCGTGCACGAGGCCTGGCTCGAGCATGCGCGGCAATGGCAGATCGATGCCCGCCTGCTGACGCCGGACCAGGTGGCGGCGATGTTCCCCGAGACCACCCGCCGCTGGGCCGGCGGGCTCCACACGCCGAGCGACGGCAGGGCCGAGCCCTCGCTCGCCGTGCCGGCCATGGCCCGCGCCGCCCGCCGCGCCGGCGCCGCGATCCTCACCGAGTGCGCCGTGCGCGGCCTTGACCTGGCGGGCGGCCGCGTCGCCGGCGTCGTCACCGAGCGCGGGCGGATCGCCTGCGACGGCGTGATCCTCGCCGCCGGCGCCTGGTCGCGCCTCTTCCTCGGCAACCATGGCGTTGACTTCCCGCAGCTGAAGATCCTCGGCTCCGTCCTCCGCACCGAGACGCTGGAGGGCTTGCCGGAGATGGCGGTCGGCGCCTCCGACTGGGCCTTCCGCAAGCGGCGGGACGGCGGCTACACCGTGGCCCAGCGCGGCGCCAGCGTCGCCGAGATCGTACCCGACAGCTTCCGCCTGATGGGCGACTTCCTGCCCTCGCTCCGCAAGCAGTGGCATGAGCTGCGGCTCCGCGTCGGCGGCCGCTTCCTCGAGGAATGGCGCATGCCGCGCCGCTGGTCGATGGACGAGGTGACGCCCTTCGAGCGCGTCCGCGTGCTCGACCCGGCGCCCGTTCCCGGCATCCTCGCCGAGGCGCAGGCCAACCTCGCCCGCGACTTCCCGGCCTTCAAGGCGATGCGCGTCGCCGGTAGCTGGGGCGGGCTGATCGATGCGACGCCGGATGCGGTGCCGGTCATCGGCCCGGTCGCGGCGCTGCCGGGCTTGGTCCTGGCGAGCGGCTTCTCCGGCCATGGCTTCGGCCTCGGCCCCGGCGCCGGGCGGCTGGCTGCGGAGCTTGCCATCGGCGCGCCGCCCGTCGTGGATCCCTCGCCCTTCCGGCTGGAACGCTTCGCCCGCGCCACCCGCCACGCCGCCTGAACCGGAGAGCCCCGCATGCGCCGCCTCTGCCTCCTCGCCCTGCTCGCGCTCGGCCTCGCCGCCGAACCCGCCGCGGCCCAGCCCCGCCCAAGCGGCTCGGCGACGCTCGATGCGATCCGCGCCCGCGGCCAGCTTCTCTGCGGCGTCTCCGGCGAGATCGCCGGATTCTCGCTGGCCGACAGCCGCGGCGAGGTCCAGGGACTCGATGCTGACTACTGCCGCGCCATCGCCGCCGCCGTGCTCGGCGACGCCAAGCGCGTCCGCTTCGTCAACCTCTCAGCGCAGACCCGCTTCACCGCCCTGCAGTCGGGCGAGATCGACGTGCTGATCCGCAATACCGGCTGGTCGCTGACGCGCGAGGGCAATCTCGGCCTGCTCTTCGCCGCGACGAATTTCTGGGACGGCACCACCTTCATCGTCCGCGCCGACAGCGGCGTGACGGAGCCCGGCCAGCTCGACGGCGCCAGCGTTTGCGTCCGCCCGGGGACGAGCACGGAGCTCGACCTCGCCGACTTCTTCCGCACCCGCTCCATGCGCTTCACCCCGGTGATGATCGGCGGCGTGACCGAGGTGCAGGAGGCCTTCCTCGCCGGCCGCTGCGATGCCTTCACCACCGATGCCTCGCAGCTTGCCGGCTTCCGCTGGCGGCTCGGGCCGGAGCGGGCGAAGAACTACCGCATCCTGCCGCAGATGATCAGCACCGGCCCCTCCGGCTCCATGGTGCGCAAGGGCGACGACCGCTGGTTCGACGTGGTGCGCTGGGTCCACTTCGCCCTGCTGACGGCCGAGCAGCTGGAGGTCCGCAGCACCGACCTCGCCAGGCTGGAGGGGAGCACCAACCCCGACATCCGCCGGCTGCTCGGGCGCGAGGGCAATCTCGGCGAGGCGCTCGGCCTCGACAACCGCTGGGCCTATGAGGCGATCCGCCAGGTCGGCAATTACGGCGAGATGTGGGAGCGCTCGATCACCCCGATGGGCGTGGAGCGCGGCCCGAACGCGCTCTGGACCAAGGGCGGTCTGCAATTCGCTCCGCCCATGCGCTGATCAGCCAATCCCGAACCAGGCCAGCAGCCCCGCAAGCGTTGCGACGGAGAGGAGCGTGCTCGCCAGCACCGTCGCACCCGAGCGCGCTGCGCCGATCCGGTAGCGCTCGGCCAGGAGGAAGGCGTTCGCGCCCGTCGGCAGCGCCGCCGCGGTCACCGCGACCGCCATCTCCAGCCGGCCAAGGCCGATCGCCAGGCCGGCCAGCCAGACCAGGGCCGGCATCGCCAGCAGCTTCAGCACCGTCGCCACCACCGTCTCCCGCCAGGCGCTGGCGACATCGAAGCGCGCGAGGCTGCCGCCCAGGCAGAACAGCGCGACCGGCGGCGCCGCACCGCCGAGCAGCGACAGCGTCTGCCGCACCACGCCGGGCGGCGGCGGCAGGCCGAGGAGGCGCCAGGCCAGCGCCGCCACCACCGCCATGACGATCGGGTTCCGCGCCACGCCGAGCAGCGTCGCCCGCAGCACCCGCCGCCAGGGCGCCCGCGCATGCAGCCCGATCTCGGCGACGACGGTCGCGGTGCCGAGCAGCAGCATGGAGTGCAGCGCGAGGATCGCCAGCAGCATCGCCAGCGCCCCCTGCCCATAGGCCGCGAGAATGAGCGGGATGCCCATCATCACCGTGTTGCCGAAGGTGGAGTCGAGCGCCAGCATCCCCGCCTGGCCGAGCGGCATGCGCCGCCGCGCCAGCACCAGCACGCCCGCATAGAGCACCGCCGTGCCGAGGAAGAAGGCGAGCGCAGCCCGCCCGCCGCCACTCGCACCGCTGGTGCCGCCGAGGAAGAGCAGCGCGGGCGCGCAGAAGGTGAAGACGAAGCGGTTCAGCGCGGCAAAGCCCGGCGCGTCGATGAAGCCCCGGCGGGCCATCGCCCAGCCGAGGCCGATGATGACGAAGACCGGCCCGACGACCTCGAGGACCGCGCCCAAGCTACTCCCCCAGCAGCCCGGCGACGAAGCCCGGCAGCCAGGGCAGGCGGCTCCGCCGCGTCCGCGCCGCATGCAGGATGGCGCGCGCCGCGGCGACGGTGGCGGCGAAGTCGTCATTCACCAGCACATGGTCGAATTCATCCCAGTGCCGCATCTCCTCGCGCGAGGCGGCCATGCGCCGGGCGATCTCCTCCTCAGCGTCCTGGCCGCGGCCGCGCAGCCGGCGCTCCAGCTCGGCGAGGCTCGGCGGCAGGAGGAAGATGCCGACGACGTCGTCCGGCATCGCCGCCTTCAGCAGCCGGTGCCCCTGCCACTCGATGTCGAAGAGCACGTCCTGCCCCGCCGCCAGCGCCGTCTCCACCGCGGCGCGCGGGGTGCCGTAGGAGCGGCCGAGGAAGCTGGCATGCTCCAGGAACTCGCCCGCCGCGACGCCGGCCGCGAATTGCTCGGGGCTGCGGAAGAAGTAGTGCACGCCCTCCTGCTCGCCCGGCCGCGGCGCGCGGGTCGTCGCGCTGACCGAGAGGCGCAGCTCCGGCTCCAGCTCCAGCAGCGCGCGGGAGATGCTGGTCTTGCCGCCCCCCGGCGCCGCGGCGAGGACGAGGCAGCAGCCCTTACGCATCATTCCACATTCGCCGCCTGCTCCTTCAGCCGCTCGATCGCGGCCTTCAGCTCGAGCCCGGTGCGGGTGAGGGGGATGGAGGCGGATTTCGAGCAGAGCGTGTTCGCCTCCCGCACGAATTCCTGGGTGAGGAAGTCGAGCTTGCGGCCCGCACCCTCGCCGGCCTGCAGCAGGGCGCGGGCTGCCTCGATATGGGCGCCGAGCCGGTCCAGCTCCTCCCGCACGTCGGATTTCTGGGCGAGCAGCGCCACTTCCTGCGCCAGCCGCTCCTCCGGCACCCGCGCCGTGCCGGCCTCGCCGAGCAGCGCCGCGAGCTGGTCCAGCATCCGCCGCCTTTGCGCCTCCGGCTGGTCCGCCGCCTCGGCGATAGCCCGCTCGCGCAGCGCCGCGACCTCGTCGAGCAGCCCGGCGAGGATGTCACGCAGCTTGGCCCCCTCCTCGCGCCGGGCGGCGACCAGCCCGTCCAGCGCCCGGCCCCAGGCGGCGGCGAGCTCGCCGCGCTTCGCCTCCTCCAGCGCCTCGTCCGGCTCCGGAACCTCCGTCCGCATGATGCCGGGGAGCCCCAGCAGCGCCTCCGCCCGCGGCGGCGCGCTGCCCGGGATGCGCGCGGCAAGGTCGAGCGCCAGCCGCAGGGCCTGGTCGAGCGCCGCCGGGTCGACGGCCAGCCGGGGCCGCTCCTCGCGCTTCAGGCTGAGGGTCGCCGAAACATTGCCGCGCTTCAGTCGCCTGGTGAGCGCCTCGCGCAGCCCCGCCTCCAGCGCGTCCTGCCCGTTCGGCAGCCTGAAGCGGAGGTCGAGCCCCCGCCCGTTCACGCTGCGGAGTTCCCAGACGAAGCCGGTGCCATCGGCCAGCACGCCGCTCTCGCGCGCGAAGCCGGTCATGCTCATAAGAGTGCCCATCGCCGCGCCTTGTCCCGCGCGGCGCGGCGGGATGCAAGCGATGGCAGCGTGGCGGCATGTGCTGGTGACGGGGGCCTCCTCCGGCCTCGGGCGGGCGCTCGCCCTCGCCTGCGCGGGGGAGGGGAGGGTGCTCCATCTCGGCGGCCGCGACGCGGCCCGGCTGGAGCTGGTGGCCGAGGCCTGCCGCGCCGTCGGCGCCACCGCCCGGGCGCGGGTGGTCGATGTCCGGGACGCCGCGGCGATGGCCGATTGGGTCGCCTCCGCCGGCCGCCTCGACCTCGTCCTCGCCAATGCCGGCATCTCCGCCGGCACCGGCGGCCGGGTGGAGCCTGCCCATGTCGCGCGCTCGGTCTTCGAGACCAATGTGACGGGCGTGCTGAACACCGCCCTCCCGGCACTCGAGGCCATGGCCGCCCAGCCGCCCGGCCCGGACGGGGTGCGCGGCCGGGTCGCCGTGGTCGCCTCCGTCGCCGCCTTCGTCGCCGCCCCCGGCGCGCCCGCCTATTGCGCCAGCAAATCCGCGGTGCAGCGCTGGGCGGAGGCGCTGGACGCCAGCGAGCGCCGGCGGGGAATTCGTCTGTACGCCGTCTGCCCGGGCTATATCCGCACGCCGATGACCGCCCGCAACGCCTTCCCGATGCCCCTGCTCATGGAGCCGGAGGAGGCAGCGCGGCGGACGCTCGCCGGCATCGCCGCCGGCCGGACCCGCATCGCCTATCCCCTGCCGCTCTACCTGGCGGCCCGGCTGGCGGGCGCCCTGCCGCCCGGCTTCCGCGCCCTGGTCTTCAATCGGTTCCCGGCGAAGGAGTAGCCGCCTTCCGCCGCCGTCCCGCGCGCTTGGCCAGCAGGTTCAGCCCCTCCACCGCCGCGGCGAAGGCCATCGCCACATAGACGAAGCCCTTCGGCACATGCACGCCGAAGCCCTCGGCCATCAGCACCATCCCGATCATGACGAGGAAGGCGAGGGCCAGCATCACCACCGTCGGGTTGCGCTCCATGAAGCGGGAGAGCGCATCCATCGACAGCAGCATGGCCAGCACCGAGACGACGATCGCGGTCGCGATGATCCAGAACTCCCGCGTCAGCGCGACGGCGGCGAGGATGCTGTCCACCGAGAAGACCAGGTCCAGCAGTAGGATCTGGATGACCGTCGTCCAGAAGCCCGCGACCCGCGCATCCGCCTGATGCGCCGCCTCCTGGCTGTCCGGGTCGACGCGGTGATGGATCTCGACCACCGCCTTGCCGATCAGGAACAGCCCGCCGCCGAGCAGGATCAGGTCCTTGCCCGAGAAATCCATCCCCGCCACCGCGAAGAGCGGCCGCGTCAGCGACAGCAGCCAGGATGCCCCCGCCAGCATGGCGAAGCGCATCAGCACGGCGAGGCCGAGGCCGATGCGCCGGGCATTGACGCGCTGCGCCTCCGGCAGCCGGTTGGAGAGGATGGCGATGAAGACGAGGTTGTCGATGCCGAGCACCACCTCCATCGCGATGAGCGCCACCAGCGCGACGACGATTTCGCTGTCCATTCGACTCTCTTTCCCGGTCGGGCGGCGTAACGCTTCTTCACGACCGACGTTGCCGCCGGGCCTTGGACCCGGCTTTACCCGCCCCACCTCCTCAACATAACCCCATTGCGGAGACGGTATTTGGGCATCCTCGGCCAAGCGAGGCTCGGCCTCGTCCTGGCGCGGCGTGAATTGCGCGGCGGGCTGCGGTCTTTGCGCATCGTGCTCGCCTGCCTCGCCCTCGGCGTCGCCGCCATCGCCGCGGTAGGCACCCTCCGCGCCGGCATCCAGGCCGGGCTCCGGGCCGATGGCGCCCGCATCCTCGGCGGCGATGTCGAGGTCAGGGGAGGGTCCCGCCCCCTGCCGCCGGAGCTGCTCGCCTGGGCGGCCGCCCGCGGCGCCGCGCCCTCGGCCATCACCACGCTCCGCGCCATGGCCGTCTCGCCGAAGGGCGAGCGCATGCTGGTCGAGCTGAAGGCGGTGGATGGCGCCTACCCGCTGATCGGCCGGCTGGAGCTCGACCCGCCCCTGCCGCTGGCCACCGGCACCCTGGCGCTCGACCCTCTGGTCGCCGAGCGCCTCGGCCTCGCCCTCGGCGACGAGGTGCGGGTGGGCGAGGCGCGCCTCCGCTTCGCCGCCACGGTGAAGGCGGAGCCCGACAAGGTGGCGACGCCCGCCCTCTTCGGACCCCGCGCCCTGATCGCCGCCGCCACCCTGGCCGAGACCCAGCTGATCCAGCCCGGCAGCCTCTACCAGAACGACCTGCGCCTCCGCCTGCCCGCCGGCGCCGACCCGAAGGCCTTCGCCGAGAGCCTGCAGCGCGACTTCGCCGCCGAGGGCTGGCGCGTCCGCACCGCCGATGCGGCGGAGCCGGGGGTGAATCGCTTCCTCGATCGCTCCGCCTCCTTCCTGACGCTGGCCGGCCTCACCGCGCTCCTGGTGGGGGGGATCGGGGTCGCCACCGGCGTGCGCGCCTGGCTCGAGGCGCGGGCGCGGTCCATCGCCACGCTGCGCTGCCTCGGCGCTCCGTCCTCGGTCATCTTCCTCACCTACCTGATCCAGGTGATGGCGCTGGCCGGGCTCGGCATCGTCATCGGCTTGGTAGCAGGCTACGGGCTGACCTGGGCGGCCGCGCAGGCCCTCTCCGGTTCGCTGCCGGTGCCGCCGCGCCTCGCCCCCTATCCGCGGCCGCTGATCGCGGCGGCGCTCTACGGCTTCCTCACCGCGCTTGCCTTCACCCTCTGGCCGCTCGGCCGGGCGGCGCGCATCTCGGGTGCGGCGCTGTTCCGCGATGCCGTCCAGCCCGCCGCCGGCCGCCCGTCCTGGACGGTGCTGGCCCTCAATGCGCTCGCCGCCCTGGCGCTGATCGGCCTCGTCATCCGCAGCTCGGGCGACCCCTACTTCGCCGCCGGCTTCTGCGGCGCGGCGATCGGGGCGTTGCTGCTCTTCCGCCTCGGCGCGGCGGGGCTGATGCTGCTCGCCCGGCGGCTCGGCCATCTGCGGCGGCCGGCGCTCCGCCTCGGCCTCGCCAACCTGCACCGACCGGGGGCGCCGACCGTGCTGCTCGTGGTCTCGCTCGGCATCGGGCTGACGACGCTCGCCGCCATCGCCCAGATCGAGGGCAATCTCCGCCGCGAGCTGGCCGGGGAGATGCCGGCCAATGCGCCCAATTTCTTCTTCATCGACATCCAGTCGGACCAGGTGCAGCGCTTCGACGCGGTCGCCCGCGGCATCCCCGGCATCGAGGAGGTGAAGCGGGTGCCGAGCCTCCGTGCCCGGGTCGCCGCGGTGAAGGGCATTCCCGCCGAGCAGTTCCAAACGACGCCCGAGACCGCCTGGGCGCTGCGCGGCGACCGCGGCCTGACCTACACCCCGACGCCGCCCGAGGGCACCCGCCTGGTTGCCGGCCAGTGGTGGGCGGCCGACTACCGCGGCGCGCCGCTGCTCTCCTTCGAGGCCAACATCGCCAAGGGCTGGAGTGTCGGGATCGGCGACGTCATCACCCTCAACATCCTCGGCCGCAACATCGACTTCACCATCGCCAACCTGCGCGAGGTGAACTGGCGCGGCCTCGGGCTGAACTTCGCCATGGTCGCCTCGCCCGGGCTGCTGGAGGCGGCGCCGCACACCCACATCGCCACCCTCCGCGGCGATGCGGCGCAGGATGCGACGGTGCTCCGCATCCTCACCGACGCCTTCCCCAACATTACCGGCATCCGCGTGCGGGATGCGCTGGAGGCGGTGGCGACGCTGCTCGGCCGCATCGGGACGGCGATGTCGGCGGTCGGCGGGGTGACGCTGCTGGCGGGGGGCCTGGTCCTGGCCGGCGCCGTCGCCGCCGGGCAGCGCCAGCGGGTGCGGGACGCGGTGGTGCTGAAGACGATCGGCGCGACGCGCGCGCAGATCCGCGCGGCCTGGCTGGTGGAGTATGCGCTGGTCGGGCTGGTCGCCGGCGCGCTGGCGGCGGTCGCCGGCAGCGCCGCCTCCTGGGCCGTCGTCACCCTGGTGATGCAGGCGCATTGGGCGCCGCTGCCGGGGACGCTCGCCCTGACGGTGCTCGGCTGCACGCTGCTGACGCTGCTCTGCGGCCAGATCGGCACCGCGCTCGCATTGCGGGCCCGCCCGGCGCCGCTGTTGCGGAACGAGTAAGCGGCGATGCACACTTCTTCACATGAACTTGGGCGGCCGCATGCCCATATAGCGGGAGCCGGTGGCTCCCTCGCCCGCCGGCCGGAGAGGTTGTGAGGCGGTGATGGGTTTGCCGCTCCCGAATCCCGTTGAAACGGGTTACAGCTTGTCCATATAAACCGCATCGCGGGGATAACCCCCTTTGGGAGGTTCGAGACACCAATGGCCCTTCAACCCGACTATCGCGCTACGACGGGTGCGCCTGGCTGGGGTCGTGCGTCGACCGCCGACGCGGTCGCCGTCGATGCCGGGCTCCGGGCGTATATGCTCCGGGTCTACAACTGGATGGCTTCGGGGCTGGTGCTGACAGGCATCGTCGCATACCTGATCGCCAACGTCCCTGAGCTCCAGGCGCTCTTCTATCAGCGCGTGATGACGCCGCGCGGCGCCGCCGTGCAGCCGACCATCCTGGCCTATGTCGCGATGTTCGCGCCGCTGGCCTTCGTGCTGGTGCTGAGCTTCGGCATCAACCGCCTGTCCAAGACCACGGCGCAGGCGCTGTTCTGGGCCTTCGCTGCGGTGATGGGCGCCAGCATGGCGCATATCTTCCTGGTGTTCACCGGCGCCTCGGTGGCGCGCGCCTTCTTCGTGACGGCCGGCATGTTCGCCGCCATCAGCCTCTACGGCTACACGACGAAGACCGACCTGACGCGGATGGGCAGCTTCATGATGATGGGCCTGTTCGGCATCATCATCGCGGGCCTGGTGAACATGTTCATCGGCTCGACGGCGCTGCAGTTCGCCATCAGCGTGCTCGGCGTGGTAGTCTTCACCGGGCTGACCGCCTGGGACACCCAGCGGATCAAGGCGGACTATGTCGAGCACGCCTATGCCGAGGGCACGGACGAGGCCGGCAAGCGCAGCGTGATGGATGCGCTCGGCCTCTACCTGAACTTCATCAACCTGTTCCAGCTGATGATGCAGTTCATGGGCGTGCGCCAGAGCGACAACTGATCGCTGCCGCAAGGCGCGAGGACGGGCCCCGGGGAGCGATCCCCGGGGCCTTTTTCATGGGCGGAGCTGCAGCACCCGCCCTGCGCCCTCGTCCGTCAGCAGGTAGAGGAAGCCGTCCGGCCCCTGCAGCAGCTGGCGGAAGCGCGTCCGCCCCTGCAGCAGCCGCTCCTCCCCCGTCACCCGGTCGCCCTCGGTCGAGAGCCGCACCAGCCCCGGCGGGTTGAGCGCCGCGAGGAACAGGCTGCCGCGCCAGGCGGGGAAGGCATCGCCCGAGTAGAAGGCGATGCCGGAGGGGCTGACGGAGGGCACCCAGTAATGCGCCGGCTCCTCCATGTCGGGCCGCGACGTGCCCTCGCCGATTCGGCTGCCGTCGTAGTCGACGCCCTTGGTGACGACCGGCCAGCCGTAATTCCGCCCGGGCCGGAGGATGTTCACCTCGTCCCCGCCGCGGGCGCCGAACTCCGCCTCCCACAGGCTGCCCGTCCAGGGGTTGACGGCCAGGCCCTGCGGGTTGCGGTGGCCGTAGGTGAAGATCTCCGCCCGCACCCCCGGCCGCCCGGCAAGGGGGTTGTCGGCCAGCGCCGCGCCGTTCCGCGCCAGGCGCAGAACCTTGCCGCCCAGGTCGTCGAGCCGCTGCGCCCGCGCCTTGGTCGTGTAGCGATCGCCCGTCGAGAGGTACATCGCCCCGTCCGGGCCGAAGGCGATGCGGCAGCCGTAGTGGTTGCGCCCGCTCTCCTGCGGCGGTGTCGCATCGAGGATGGGCGTCGCCCCTTCGAGCGCCGTGGCATCGGCGGAGAGCCGGGCGCGGACCAGCCGCGTCAGCGCCCCGCCCTGCACCAGCGCCGCCTGGCAGAGATAGACCTCCCGCGTCCGCTGGAAGTCGGGCGCGAGGGCGACGTCGAGCAGCCCGCCCTGGCCGCGCACCTCCACCTCCGGCACGCCGGCGAGCGGCGGGGAGACCGCGCCGTCGCGCCCGACCAGGCGCATCCGCCCTGGCCGCTCGGTCAGCAGCAGCCGCCCATCGGGCAGGAAGGCGCCGCCCCAGGGGCGCTCGAGGCCGGTGGCGAATTCCGCCACGCGAAAGCCGGCCGGGCTTTGCGCCGCGGCCGGCAGGACCCAGGGAAGGGTCAGGGGAAGGGAGAGGAAGGTCTGCAGGATGCGCTTCATCCCACGGAGATGGGGGCCGCCGGCCGAACCGGGACCCCCTTTCGCCATCAGTCGATCTGGCCGGCGATCCAGTCCTTCAGCGCCGTCTTTGGCAGGGCGCCGACCTTGGTGTCGAGCAGCTTGCCGTCCTTGAAGAGCAGCATGGTCGGGATGCCCCGCACCGCATACTCGTTCGGCGTCATCGGGTTCTCGTCGATGTTGACCTTGGCGATAGTCAGCTTGCCGTCATACTCGCGGGCGATGTCGTCGAGGATCGGGCCGACCATCCGGCAGGGCCCGCACCACTCCGCCCAGAAATCGACCAGCACGGGGCCGGAGGCGTCCAGCACGTCCTGCTTGAAGCTGTCGTCGGTCACGGCCTTGGTGAGTTCGCTCATCGTTCTGCGCCTCGCTCCTGGGGCCGGGAAGGCCCCATCGTGATGTAAGAATTCGTCACAGGGCGCGCCTGGGTCAAGGCCGGTCCCACCGCGGGGCGGCTATGCCGGGCGCGCGGGGAGATGCGCGTCCAGCAGTTCGCCCGGCAGCGGCATCAGCCGCGCGCCATAGGTCCAGACCAGGGCGCACTCGAGCGCCCGGCCGGGGAAGGCCTGGCGCAGCACCGCCCGGTAGGCCGCCATCTGCCGCAGGTAGAGCGGCGCGACTTCCTCGGGCGTCGCGGGCGGCGGGCGGTTGGTCTTGTAGTCGAGCACCAGCACGCGGTCGGACGAGACCACCAGCCGGTCGACCTGGCCCGTCACCAGCTGCCCCGCGATCCGGCCGGCGATCGGCGCCTCGGCCAGGCTCCCCGGCCCGAAGGCGGCGGCGATGGCGGGGGCGGCGAGGAGCGCCAGCACCTCCTCCAGCATCTCCGCCTGCTCCTCGGGCTCCAGCCCATGGCCGGGCCGGGCGAGGAAACGCGCCGCGGCCTCCCGCTGCTCCTCCGGCGCCCGCTCCGGCAGGTGCTGGAGGAGGGCGTGCATCACCCGGCCGCGGCGGAAGCGCCGCCCGTCCGGGTCGGCCGCGCCATGCGGGGCGGCGGCGGGCGTCTCCTGCTCGCCGGGCAGAGCGGAGGGGCTGAGCGCCGCCTCGGCCGCCTCGGCCGGCGCGGCGCGCGTCGCCCAGTCCGGCAGCGGCCCGGCCTCGGCCGCCTCGGCGGCGGCGCTGTCGGGCACTGCCTCCTCCTCCTGGTGGCATTCCAGCCGCCAGTGGATGCAGTCGCCGAAATCGCAGGCCGCCGGCGCGCCGAAGCCGAGATGGTCGAAGCGATGCTCCGCCGCGCCCTTGATCCGCCGGAAGCCGGCCGCGACATGCAGGTACCACTCGCCCGGCTCCTTGCCCCAGCCGCAGACCACCAGCCGGTCCTCGGCGCGGGTCAGGGCGACATAGAGCAGCCGGTTCTCCTCCTCCTGCCGCCGCGCCTCGTCGGCGGCTTTCGCGGCGAGGAAGGCCGGGGCGTGGAAGCCCTTGTTCGGCGCCCAAAGGGGAAGGTGGAAGCCATCCCCCTCCAGCCAGCGGATCGCCTCGGAGCCGGTGCCGCTGCCGACATCGGGGAGGATGACGATCGGCGCCTGCAGCCCCTTGGCATTGTGGACGGTCATGATGCGCACCGCATCGCCCGCCGCCTCGGCCTCCCGCTTCACCTCGGCGCCGCCCTGGCGCAGCCAGTGGAGGAAGCCCTGCAGGCTCGGGGGATGCCGCCGCTCATGGGTCAGCGCCGCATGCAGCAGCTCGTCCAGCACATCCGCCGCCTCCGGCCCGAGGCGCGCCAGCAGCCGCGCCCGGCCGCGGGTGCCATCCATCGAGGGCTCGCCCAGCACCTCGGCCAGCAGCGCATGCGGGGTGACGAGGTCGGCGCGGTCCGCCAGCCGCGCCAGCCAGGCCGCCGCCCGCGCCACGGTGCCATCCGCCGCCTCGTCCCGATGCGCCATCAGCGCGCGCCAGAGCGAGCCCGTGCGGCCATGCGCCAGGGCCAGCAGCCCCTCTTCGGAGAGGCCGATCAGCGGGCTCTTCAGCAGCGCGGCGAGCTGAAGATCATCCTCGGGCAGCAGCAGCACGTCGCAGAGCGCCAGCAGGTCCATCACCGCGATATGCTCGACGAGCTTGACGCGGGTGACGCCCGCGACCGGCACCTGCCGCGCCTTCAACGCGCGGACCAGCAGCGGGACGAGGGCGACATTCGCCTGCTTGCGCAGCAGCACCAGCACATCGCCCGCGCGCACGCCGCGGCCCCGCGCCTCGAGGCGCTCATGACGGATCATATGGTCGATGCGCGCCGCCAGCGCCTCCGCCATCAGCGCATCGGCGCTCGCCACGCGCTCCGGCTCGAGCGGAACGAGCCAGGGCTCGGGCGCCGGCGTCTCGGCGGGGCGGAGCAGCGGCCAGAGCTCGACGCAGCCGGCATGGCCGAGCCGGTCGGGTAGGTGGCGCAGCGGCGCGCCATCGGCGACGACGCCCTGCCGCGCCGCCCCATCGGCGAAGACGGCATCGACGAGGGCCAGCACCGGCGCCGTCGAGCGGAAGGAGACGTCGAGCTGCACCTGGCGGAACTCGCCGCCGCCATCCAGCACCTGGCGCCCGTAATGCCCCTGCCAGGTGGCGAAGCCGGCGGCGTCCGCTCCCTGGAAGCCGTATATTGCCTGCTTGATGTCGCCGACGGCGAAGACCGTGCGGCGCGGCGCCGGCGCCTCCACCGCCGCGGCCGAGAGCGAGCGGGCCCGGCCGCGCTCGACGCCCGCACCCGCAAAGAACTCCGCCGTCAGCGCTGCGGCGATGCCCCATTGCGCCGGGTTGCTGTCCTGCGCCTCGTCGAGCAGGACGTGGTCGAGCCCGCCATCGAGCTTGTAGAGCACCCAGGCGCTGCCCGGATCCTGCAGGATGCGCCGCACATGGTCGATCAGGTCGCCATAGCCGAGCAGCCCGGCCTGGCGCTGCCGCGCCCGGCTGCGGTCGAGCACCGGCGCGGCGAGGGCCAGCAGCGCGCCCGTTGCGGCGGCGAGGCGGCAGGCGGCGCGCTGCTCCTCCACCTTCAGCAGCCGCTCGCCCTCGGCGAGGAGCGCGGTCAGCACCTCGTCATAGCGGGCGCCGACGCTCTTCGTCAGCAGGCTGCGGGCGGCGCGGGCCTTGCCTTCCTTGGTGAGGAAGACCTCGCACCAATCGGTGAAGCGCGCGGCACGGGCCTCGGCACCTGCGCCGATCCACTCGGCGAGAAGCTCGGCGCGCTTGCGGTCGTTCTCGTTCTTGCTCGCGCCGAGCAGGCTCGCCGCCAGGCGCAGCGGCGCCTCCTCGACGGCGCAGGCGGCCGCGACCACATCCGCCTCGTCGAGGCTGTCCGGCGCGCCGAGCGCCGCGGCGAGGCGCAGCCTGAGGCCGGTGATGCCGTTGCAGCCGTCGAGGCAGCGTAGCAGCCGCTCCCGCGCCGTGTCCTGCAGCAGCGCCCGCGTCACATCGGCGAAGGTATCCGCCGAGGCGATGCCCGCAAGAAGCGCCAATTCCTGAGCCACCGCGCCCGCATTGGCCAGCACCGATTCGCGCGCCTCGGCCAGCATGGCGGCGGCGTCCTGCTCCTCCAGCACGGCGAATTGCGGCGGTAGGTCGGCCTCGAGCGGGAAGCTGCGCAGCAGGGTCTGGCAGAAGCTGTGGATGGTCGAGATGCGCATGCCGCCCGGCATCTCCAGCACCTCGACCAGCAGCCGGCGGGCGCGGTCGATCCGCCGCGCATCGGGGTCGAGGCCGGTGAGGCGGCGGATCTGCGCCGCGAGCTGCGCCTCCTCCGCCACCGTCCATTCGCCGAGGCGCCGGCGCAGGCGCGCCTGCATCTCGGCCGCCGCCGCGCGGGTGAAGGTAAGGCAGAGGATGCGCCCCGGCACCTGCTCCGGGTCGAGCAGCAGCCGCAGCACGCGGTCGATCAGCACCTTGGTCTTGCCCGAGCCGGCCGAGGCGCCCACCCAGGCGGAGACCGCAGGGTCGGAGGCCGCCTGCTGCTGCGCCTCCGCCCGCGCGCGCGCATTCTCGCTCATGCCGGCCCCCGCGCATCCTCGGCGCCGGCCCATTCGGCCAGGCGCGAGAGATGGTCGTAGTCGCTGCCCGCAGGCGCCCGCTTCGGATGCGGACGGGCGGTGAAGGGCCGGTCGCCCAGCAGGAAGTCGCGGACGAGGTCGATCAGCGCCGTCTGCGCCGCATCGGCGAGCTGGCGGACCAGCGCCTTGTCCTCTGCCGCGGCCTTCTCCTCGCCCGGCTTCGGCCCGCCGGAGAGGCGCCAGTAGAGCAGCGCCGCCGCATCCTCGGCCGGGACGCGGGCGAAGCCGCCGGCCGCGGCGATGGCGGCCTCGAGCGTCAGCTGCGGCTTGCGGCCGTCGCGCACAGCCTCGCCGCTCGGCGGCTCGCCGGTCTTGTAGTCGAGGATGCGAAGGCCATTCGGCAGGATGTCGATGCGGTCGGCATAGGCCGTCAGCACCACCTCGCGCCCGCCGAGGCGGAGCGGCAGCTCGCCGCGGACCTCCACCTCGCTCCGGATCGGGCCCGTGCCCTCGCGCAACGCTGCTTCCTGGCGCACCGCGAAATCGCCGATGCGGGCGAGGCGCGGCGCCCAGAAGGCGGCGAGGCCGGGGCGGGGCGAGGCCTCGGCCAGCGCCGCCCGCGCCGCATCCTGCCACCATTGCCGCGCCGCATCCTCGCCCGGCCAGGGTTGACTGGAGAGGCGGCGGACGAAGCCCGCCATGGCCGCATGGACGAGGTTGCCGTAGTCGAGCACCCCCGCATCCGCCTCCAGCGGGTCGAGGGGATAGAGCCGCAGGACGTGCCGCGCATAGAAGGCGTAGGGGTCGGCGATCAGCGTCTCCACCTGGGTGACGGAGAGCCGCGCCGGCCGCTGGTCGGGCCGCGGGCGCGGGGCGGGGCGGGCGCAGGGCATGGCGCGCTCCGCCCGGTCCAGCCGGGCGGCCCAGGCGATCGCCGGGCTCGGCTCCAGCCGCAATCCGTCCTGGCCGGCGAGGAAGGTTTCCAGCCGCGTCAGCCAGCGGGCCGGCAGGGTCGGCGCCCCGCCCCGGCGCTGGGCGCGAGAGAGCACGGCCACCGGTGCCGAGCAGGCGGCCAGGAGGAAATCTGCGCAGACGCGGCCGATGCGTGCCTCCGGCTCCGGCAGGCCGAACTCGCGGCGCATGGGGCGGCTCATCCAGGGGCCGGGATCGGTGGCGAGCGGCCAGACCGTCTCGTCGAGCGCGCCGAGCACGACGCGGTCGAAGGTCAGCAGCCGCGCCTCCAGCAGGCCGAGGATCTCGACCCGCGGATGCACCCCGCCATCACGCCCGCGGCTGCCGCGCAGGCTGGGTGCCGCCGCGCCATCCATGGCGGCGTCGAAGAGCGAGGGCCAGGCCTCGGCCGCGAGCGGCGGCAGCAGCGCCATGGCGGGCGCCAGGGCGGCGAGGTGGGAGGCCAGCGCCTCGCCCTCCTCGCCGGCATAGAGGCGGAGGCCGCCCGGCAGGCCCGGCGTCGCCGCCAGCGCCTCGGCGGCGCGGAGGTGGCCAGCGAGCAGGTCAGCAGGCGGAACGGGCGTGGGGCCGAGGCCGGTGAAGGCGCCGAGCGCGGCCTCCAGTGCATCGAGCAGCGCGGTGACCTCGGCCAGCGCCTCGGCCTCCGCCTCGCGGGAGAGGCCGGCGCGGGCAGCGGCGCGCAGCCCGGCCATTCCCGGCGCCGGGCGAGGGCCGCGCAGCGCGGCGCGTTCCAGCCGGCGCACGGCGGCGATCCAGCGGCCGCGCTCCCACCCGCCGGCGCAGAGCGGGTGCTTCAGGACAGAGAGCAGCGGCACCGGCGCCAGCTCGGCCGCGGCCATGCGGGCGATGAGGCGGAGGAAGCTGCCGGTCGGCGTCTCGCCCAGCGGCTCGCCGGCCGAGTCGTCGGCGGTGACGCCGTGGCGGGCCAGCTCGGCCGAGACGCGGCGGGCGAGGTCGCGGTCGGGGGTGACGAGGGCGGCGCGGGCCGAAGGGTCCTCCAGCGCCTCGCGCAGCGTCAGCGCGATGGCGGCCGCCTCGGCCTGGGCATCCGGCGCGGTCAGCAGGGTGAGGCCCTCGAGCGCCTGCCGCCACTCCTCCGGCCGGCGCGCCTGCCAGGCGGGCAGGCCGGCGGCGGGGCGCAGCGCCATCCCCAGCAGGTCCGGCCGGCGCTGCGGCGCGGCGCGCTCGGCCTCCTCCGCCGGGCAGCCGGGCCAGCGGGCGACCTGGTCGGCGCCGACCTTCAGCGCCGCCAGCAGCCGCCGCTGGCCGCAATAGGGATGCGTCGGGGAGTCGGGGATGGCGTCCCAGACCTGCGCCTCGGCCGAGGCGGCGTCGATGCCGTGCAGGACGACGGAGCCGCGCGGCAGGTCATGGGCGATGACGCGGAGCAGGGCCTCGGCCGCCGGGATGGTGCCGCCGACGCCGATGCCGGCGGCGATCACCGGGTCCCGCGGCGGGTCCTGCTGCCAGGCGAGGGTCTGCGCCCTGAGCGCCTGGGCCCGGCGCATGCCGATGTCGAGCAGCCCCTCGCCCTCCAGCCAGTGCTGCCACTGCGCCATGACGCCGCGCAGGAAGGCGAGGGTGATCTGCCAATGCGCCGCATGGGTCTCCGGCACCAGGGCCTCCAGCCGCTCCAGCCATTGCTCGGCAAGGGCGATGGGCGGGGTCTCGGCGAGCAGGTCGAGGTCGCGCTCCTCGAGGGCGATCTCGTCGAGCAGCGTGCCGAGGGCGCCGGCCAGCGCCCAGGCCTGGTCCGGCGTCGCCGGGCCGCCGCGCTCCCGCGGCAGGCGCTGGATGAAGCCGGTCAGCACCGCCTGGCGGCGCAGCGGGTCGACGGCGGGCGGCAGGTCGAGCAGGGCGGGCAGCGCCAGCTCGTCGGCATCCTCGGTGGAGAGGCCGGCGAGAGCCCGCATCCGCGGCAGCAGCAGCGCCTGGCCATCCGCCGCGCGGAGGAAGGCGGTGCGGAGCGCGCGGGCCGAGCGCCGCGTCGGCAGCAGGATGGTGACGCGCGACAAGCGCTCCGGCGCGTCGCCGGGCACGGCCTGCAGCACCCCGGCCGCGAGGCAGTCGAGGAAGGGCAGGTGCGTCGGGATGTGGAAGAGCGCCATCGGCTAGAAGGGGGCCCTCACCAGGCCGGCCTGCATGGAGGCCTCGGCGCGTTCCAGGTCGGCGGGCGTCGAGAGGTGGAACCAGATGCCGTCATGCACGAGGGCGAAGAGCCTGCCGGCCTCGATGGCCCGGTCGTAGAGGCGGTTGAGGCTGAAGGGGCCGGCCGGGGCGCCCTCGAAGAGCGCGGGCGAGAGGAGCTGGACGCCCGAGAAGATGTAGGGCGAGAGCTCCAGCTCCTTCGGCCGGCGGATGCGGCCGAGCGGGTCGAGATGGAAGTCGCCGCGGCCGACCTCGCCATCCACCTGCGCGGTGCGGACGACCAGCAGCAGCCCATCCATCGCCGCCGGGTCGAAGCTGGCCGCCATGCGGGCGAGGGCCGGGGTCGGGCCGTCGAGGGCGACGCTGTCGCCGTTCAGCACGGCGAAGGGGCCGGGGCCGAGCAGGGGCAGGGCGCGGGTGACGCCGCCGCCGGTCTCCAACAGCAGCTCCTCGCGTTGCAGGGTGATGCGGGGCGTGTCGCGGCGGGCGACGGCCTCGGCGACCTGGTCGGCATGCCAATGGGCGTTGACCACGGCCTGCGCCACGCCGGCCGAATCGAGCCGGTCAAGCGCGCGGTCGAGCAGGCTGCGGCCGTCCAGCATCAGCAGCGGCTTGGCAGTGGTCTCGGTCAGCGGCCGCATGCGCAGGCCGAGGCCGGCGGCGAGGACCATGCCATGGGTCAGGTGGATCATGCGGCCCCCCGGTCGCTGGTGCGCCGCGGGGCGCGAAGGCGTGGAGCGGTGGGCGTCATGACCCCTCCGGGGGATTGCGGCGCATCTCGTGCGGCACATGGGTGTCGAGGAAGCGGCGGAGCGGGGCGCAGGCCGGCTGCGAGAGCGCGCGGTCGAGCAGCGCCCAGCAGCGCGGGCCGTGTACCAGATAGCCCGGCTTGCCGTCGCGCCTGGCCAGCCGCACCCAGAGCGCCGCGACGCGGAGATGCCGCTGCGCGCCGCAGGCCGCCATGGCGCCGAGGAAGGCCCCGCGGTCGAGGCCGGGGCGGGCAGCCAGGTAGGCGGCGAGGGTGGCGCGGCGGACCTCCGGCGCCACGTCGCGCCGGGCATCCTCCACCAGGGAGACGATGTCGTAGGCAGGGTGGCCGATGGCAGCGTCCTGGAAGTCGAGGATGCCGGTGCGGCGGATTCCCGCGCGGTCCTCGAGTCGCATGAGGTTGGCCGGGAACCAGTCGCGGTGGACGAAGCCCCGCGCGCCGGCCAGGGGTGCCAGCATCTCGGCCAGCGCGGCGGCGAGGCCGGCGCGGACGGACTCGGCGGGCGGGGCGCCGAAGGCCGCCGGCCACCACCATTCGAGGAAGGTCGCGGCCGTCGCCCGGGCCATCGCCTCGGCATCCCAGGCGGGCAGGCCGGGGGGCGGCGGGGCGGCGTGCAGGGCGGCGAGCGCCTCCGCCGCCTCGCGGTAGAGGGGCAGGGGGTCGGCGCCGGCATCGAGGAGGGCGGCATGCGTCGCGTCGCCGAAATCCTCGACCAGGAGGAAGCCCGCCGCCTCGTCGGCCGCGATCACCTCCGGCACGGAGAAGCCGGCCGAGAGGAGATGGCGCGACAGGGCGTGGAAGGGGCGGACATCCTGCGGCGGCGGGGCGTCCATCAGCAGGGCGGGGCGCGGGCCGCCGGCGAGGCGGGCATAGCGGCGCAGGTCGGCATCGCCGGCGAGGGGCTGGCGGGCGGCCGTCCCATAGCCATGAGCGGCGAGGAAGGGGTCGGGGAATCTCATCCCGGCAGCCCATGCAGCCGACCGGGCCAGCCGTCCAGTGTGGCGATGCGTGAATCTTCATGATCGCCGTAAGCGAGGCAAAGGCGCAACGCCGCCTCGGGCGCGAGCGGGCCGAGGCGGTCCGGCCATTCGACCAGGACGAGGCCGCGCCGGGCCTCCTCCCAGCCCAGCTCGCGGAGGCCGGAGGGACCGTCGAGTCGGTAGAGGTCGAAGTGATGCGCCTCGAGCCCGCCGGGGAGGTCGTAGCTCTGCACCAGGGTGAAGCTCGGCGAGGGGACTTCGAGCGCGGGATCGCCGGCGAGGGTGCGGAGGAGGGCGCGGGCGAAGGCGCTCTTGCCGGCGCCGAGCGGGCCCTCGAGCAGGATGGCGTCGCCCGCCCGGGCACGCGGGGCAAGCAGGGCGGCGAGGCGGACGGTGGCCGCGGCGTCGGGCAGCGTCAGGGTGAGGGGCGCCGGAGAAGGGAACATCGAGGGGTTGGTATAGCGCGGCTTGCGCCTTAATACCCGGGCCTCTTCGAAGGTCATGATGATGGCGGCGATCGAGACGGATGTGGCGATCATCGGCGCGGGCCCGGTCGGGCTCTTCGCCGTGTTCCAGTGCGGCATGCTGCGGATGCGGAGCGTCGTGATCGATGCGCTGGATTCGATCGGCGGGCAATGCGTGGCGCTCTACCCGGAGAAGCCGATCTACGACATCCCGGCCCATCCGGCGATCGACGGTGCGGCGCTGATCCACCAGCTCGAGGCGCAGGCGGCGCCATTCAAGCCCGTCTACCTGCTCGGGCGGCGGGTGGAGCGGCTGGCGAATGCAGGCGAGACTTGGCTGCTCGGCACCAGCGCGGGGGACGAGGTGCGGGCGAAGGCGGTGGTGATCGCGGCCGGCGCCGGGGCCTTCGGGCCGAACCGGCCGCCGCTCGAGGGGCTCGCCGGCTACGAGGCCGCAGGCGCGGTGCGCTACGCGGTGGCGCGCCGCGAGGAGTTCCGCGGCCGGCGCGTCGTCATCGCGGGCGGGGGCGACTCGGCGGTCGACTGGGCGCTGTCGCTGAAGGACGTCGCCGAGCGGGTCGTCGTCGTGCATCGCCGGGCCAAGTTCCGGGCGGCGCCGGAGAGCGCGGCCAGGCTCGAGGAGGCGGCGGCGAAGGGGGAGATCGAGATGGCCATCCCCTATCAGCTGCACGGGCTGCGGGGGGATGGCGGGCGGCTCTCCGGCGTCGTGCTGGCGACGCTGAAGGGCGAGGAGAAGGTGGTGCCGGCGGACCACCTGCTGGCCTTCTTCGGCCTGTCGATGGAGCTCGGGCCGATCGCGGAGTGGGGGCTCGGGCTCTCCCACAGCCATGTCTCCGTGGAGCCCGCGACCTGCATGACCAGCCTGCCGGGGGTGCATGCCATCGGCGACATCGCCACCTATCCGGGAAAGCTGAAGCTGATCCTGCAGGGCTTCTCCGAGGCAGCGATGGCGGCGCATGCGATCCATCCGCGGGTCTTCCCCGGCGAGGCGCTGCATTTCGAGTACAGCACCTCGAAGGGGGTTCAGGCCGCCTAGAGGTTGTTAGGTACCTGTTGTTAGTAGAGCGACTTGCTTGAGCATGAGGCAGACGAAGGCGACGAGGTGGAGGTCGGCGAGCGTGCTGGCGTAGCGCTCGTAGTCTTTGACGAGGCGGCGGAAGCGCGTGGTCCAGGCGAAGGAGCGCTTCACCACCCATCTGCGAGGCAAGAGGATGAACCCCTTCTTGGCTTCGGGCAGCTTGACGACCTCGAGTTCGATGCCGTGCCGGCGGGCGGCGTTGGCGGCGCGCTCACCGGTGTAGCCCGCATCGACATAGGCCAGGTCGACGCTCCCGCCGGTTTCCACCTGCACTGCCTGAGCGAGGTGCTCGACTTGGCCACGATCCTCGGCGCTGGCTGGGGTGACGTGCAGGGCCAGCAGATGGCCGAGGGTGTCGACGGCCAGGTGCAGCTTGGAGCCGCGCTTGCGCTTGGCGCCATCGTAGCCGGCACGTTCACCGCTCTCGGGCGTCGAGCGGAGGGTGCGGCTGTCGAGGATGGCCGCGCTGGGCTCGGCGTTGCGGCCGGCGGCCAGGCGGAGGATGGCGCGGAGGTCGCTGGCCAGGGCTTCGAACACACCGGCGGCCAACCAGCGCTGTGCCTGCTGGTAGACCGCGGCCCAGGGCGGCAGGTCATTGGGCATGGCGCGCCAAGGAATGCCGTGGCGGATGACGTAGCGCAGGCCGTTGAACAGCTCGCGGAGCGAGTACAGTCGTTGGCCGGCATCCTCACGCAGAAGAACCAAATAGGGCGCGATCAGCGCCCATTCTTCGTCGGAGACGTCAGACGGGTATGGCTTGCGGGCAGACTGCATCCCTCATACTGAAGAATACTACTGCAGAGGTCCATAACACCCTCTAGCACTACCTGGGCAGTCTGAAGTCAGGCGGCGGCCTAAGAGCCCGTCCATGAAGAACTCCTGTACTCTGAATGCGTTGCGGCAGGACATCTGATGGGAACAGCGGAGCTCTTGCCATGTGGACGGCAGCGGATCGGGAGCGGTACGGGCGCGAGAAGCT
>JAESFQ010000027.1_pt1 | contig 111488 bp, 118 predicted proteins | sample 9269431 | NCBI WGS metagenome assembly JAESFQ01 (sample SAMN14502588, study PRJNA617103) | algae metagenome | isolation source: Plectolyngbya sp. WJT66-NPBG17 and co-occurring heterotrophs from well... | place: USA: Mojave Desert, Joshua Tree National Park, California | collected 2006-08-06 | reverse complement strand
ACTGGCGTCCAGTCGATCAGCTCCAGCAGCTTGTCCAAGGTCGACTGACGCGCAGCACCTGCAGAGCTGAACACCAGCGTGTCCTGGCCAATCCGACGCCGCGCCACGGAAGCCTCCGCCGCTGATCGCCCGCAGCGAATCAGAGCCAAGCCCCACCGTCCAGCGCTATCCGCGCACAGGCCTCACTAGCGCATCTACGGGTTGCTGGACCGCGGCTGGGCGGCCGCCGGCGACGACCGGAAGCGCGATGCTGCGTTGCGGCGGCACAAATGTATCGCAATGAAACGCCGAGGCTGCACATCATCTCTCCCGGAAGGGCCGGACGCCTAATCATGCGCGATGGCCCAGCTGGAGGCTTCATCCCATGGCGGGCATCGCTGACATCCTTCTGGACATAGCCAATAAGGTTGAATTTCTTCGGCCGATCGTCAACCGGATAGCGATCAACCTGGCCACCGGCCGCGAGGTGCCGCGGCCGCATCCCTACAGCCTGTGGAGTCCCGGCAGCACGATCCGCTGCTGTGACGAGGCCTATGTCACCTGGGCCGGGCTGGTGGATCGTGGCTATACGGGGCGCCACCTGCCACCCGAGCCGCCCGGCAAGGCCTATCCGCCGGCGCAGGAGGTCGTCCGAGCGCTGTTCTTGCGGCCGCACGATGCGGCCGGGCAGGACATCTCACGCGCGTCGCAGCACACGACGGCGCTGTTCTGCTTCTTCGCGCAGTGGTTCACCGACAGCTTCTTGCGCACGCATCCGACCGACTCGCGGCTCAACACCTCGAACCACGAGATCGACCTCTGCGAGATCTACGGCCTGACCGAGGCGACCGCGGACGCGCTGCGGGAGAAGCGGGGCGGGCGCATGAAGGTCGAGCAGCATGCGACGGGCGAGTATCCGCCGCGCCTCCATGCCGATGGTGCGGTCAGACCCGAATTCGCCGGGCTCGGGCTGACCGCCGGCGCGGCGGCGATGCTGGCCGCGCTGCCCGCCAGGACCCCGGAGCAGATCGCCGCCAAGGCGCAGATGCAGGCGGCGGTCGACGCGGCCATGGCCTATCCGTCGCGGCTGCCCGATTTCGTGCGGTCCGCGCTGTCCTGGTACCAGCTGCCGGAGGAGGAGATCGCCGGGCGGATCGCGCATCTCTATGCGACGGGTGTCGACCGCGGCAGCAACACCATCCTCTACGCCGCCTTCAACGCGCTGTTCCTGCGCGAGCACAACCGCATCGCCGAGCTGCTCGCCAAAGCGCATCCGGATTGGGACGATGACCGCCTGTTCCAGACCGCGCGGAACGTGAACATCGTCCAGGGGCTGAAGCTCGTGGTCGAGGAATACATCCACCACCTCGCCGGCGAGCGGGTGCCGTTCAAGCTCGACCGCAACTTCGCCGAGAAGCGCCCCTGGTACCGAACCAACCGGATCGCCATCGAGTTCGTGCTGCTCTACCGCTGGCACCCGATGATCCCGAACACGCTGAAGGTCGGCGACCGCGTGCTCGACGCGCGCGAGTACCGCTGGAACAATGCGCTGCTTGAGGAAATCGGGATCGAGACGCTGATCGCCGAAGCGTCGGCGCAGCCGGCGGGCTCTATGCGGCTGCGCAACACGCCGGGCTTCATGGAGGGGGCGGAGATCGCCGGGCTCGAATTGTCGCGCGCGCACCGCGTGCAGCCCTTCAACGCCTATCGCCGCCGCTTCGGCTTCGCGCCCTATCGCAGCCATGAGGAGCTGACCGGCGACGCCGCGCTCGCCGCGGAGCTGCAGCGGTTCTACCCCAGCGTGGACGATGTCGAGTTCTTCGTCGGGCTGATCGCCGAGGCGCATCCCGAAAGCAGCTCCTTCGGCGAGACGCTGTTCGCCACAGTCGCCGTGGACGCGTTCAGCCAGGTCTTCACCAACCCGCTCCTGGCCAGCGAAGTTTACGAGAAGGCGCTCGGCGCGGAAGGGATGCGGATCGTCGAGCAGACGGGGAGCCTCGAGCAGATCGTGCGGCGGAATGCGGTGCCGGGTGCGACGGTCCGGGCGTCGTTCAAGCTGTAAAGGCAGGCCGCTTAGTGAGAACTGCAAAGCGACTGAAGTAACATTAATCACGATTAGTCGATAAACTGGCAATCGAAGATTTTCTCACTGCACCATGAGGCGCGGAATGCAAGTCATCGAGCTTGGTTCGCGCATGAGGTCTCGGTTGCCGCTGCGGGAGTGATTTCGTAGCGGTGTCCCATACTCAACCATAATTTGTTTATCGAAATAAAACGACAATCACTTGTTGTGGGAGGAAGAGGGCGATGGGATCCGCTGACACATCACAGACCAACATGCTCTTGGAAAAGCCGATACGCTGGCATGACTGGGTTAGCTCGCCCGGATTGCATGGCTTGTTGGGCGATATGCAGGCCAACATTCTCAAGGGACATGGACGCGACCATACCGGCAACATCTTCGTCTCCTTCGCCGGCATGCAGGCCGACGGCGTTGCCAAGTTGCTGCGGCATCTGGCGCCCCTGGTGACCTCGGCGCTGCACCAGCTGCGCGAGGTGGACGGCTACAAGGCCACGAAGATGCCCGGCGGGCGCGTCGTGTGCCTGTTCCTCGCCCGCGGCGCCTACGAGAAGCTTGGCACCGAGGATGGCAAACGGCCCGCCGATGCCGCCTTCCGAGCCGGCATGCGCGCGCGCGGCCAGTTGCCGCAAATCCCCTTCGCTGGGCTGCCGCCGCTTCCCGGCCTGAACGATCCACCCGCCGGCCAATGGGGCGGCGGCGCCTGGGAGGCCAGCAAGCCGGAGCCGGACGCCATGATCCTCGTCGCCGACGATGATGCCGACCGCGTCACCATGGGGCTCGAGGCGATCGAGCAGGTGCTGAACGGCAGCGGGGCGGCGGTGCTCGGCGTCGAGCGCGGCCTGGCGCAGCGGCGCAAGCAAGCGGGCGGCAACCCGAAGGGTGAGGGGATCGAGCAGTTCGGCTATGTCGACGGGCGCAGCCAGCCGCTTTTCCTACAGGAGGACGTGGATGCAGAGTCGAAGGCGGTCTGGGACCCGGCCTTCCCGCCGAAGCAGTTCCTCGTCCGCGACCCCGGCGGGCGCAACGAACACTCCTTCGGCAGCTACTTCGTGTTCCGCAAGCTCGAGCAGAACGTGAAGCGCTTCAAGCAGCAGGAGGATGACCTCGCCGAGGCACTCGGCCTGACCGAGCCTGACGACGAACGAGCTGGGGCACTGGTGGTCGGCCGGTTCGAGGACGGCACGCCGGTGGTCTCGAGCTGCAAGCCGCTCGCCGGCCATCCGCCCAACGACTTCGATTTCAGCCAGGATAAGGACGGCGTGCAGTGTCCCCTCCGCGCGCATATCCGCAAGACCAACCCGCGCGGTGAGTCCGATCCCGGCCCTGAGAAGCGGCCGCCCGGGCTGCGCGCGGAGCGCGAGCGGCTGATGGCACGCCGCGGCATCACCTATGGCCAGCGGGCGCCACGGCCCGATGGTGCGGATTTCTCAAAGGACGACCTGCCCGAGCGCGATGTTGGCCTGCTCTTCATGGCCTACATGGCCGATATCCAGGAGCAGTTCGAATTCACCCAGGCAGCCTGGGCGGGCAGCCCGGATTTCGTGACAGGCAATACGGGCATCGATCCCGTCATCGGGCAGCGCGACAACCGTCCGAGCGGTGCCGACATCCACTGGAAGGACGGGTGTTCCGGCAAGGAGGCGGACTTCGACTTCAAGACCGCGATCACGCTCAAGGGCGGGGAGTATTTCTTCGCGCCCTCGATCTCCTTCATCTACCGCGCGCGAAGCTGAGCCGGTCCGGCGCGCCGGGGCCCGCCAGGGGTTCCGGTGCGCGAGGGCAGGATGGGGGCGGCAACGGGCCGCGCCTGCGAAGGGGACAAGGGCCGCCATGACTTTCACGCCAGGCAGCTTCGCCAACTTCATCGCCGGGCGGGACCCGGTTTATCAGCGGGTATCGCCGTCCTACACGGGCAGCGGCACCGAGTTCGATATCATCATCGTCGGCTCCGGCATGGGGGGCGGCGTACTGGCGGATGCGCTGGCAGATCGCTTCGGGACTGCCAAGCGCATCTTAGTGCTGGAGGCGGGGACCTACCTGTACCCGACCCATGTCTACAACTGCTCACGGCTGCCCAATGCCGATGTGGCGCAGCGCTTCGCCTGCTCGACCTTCTGGCAGGCCGGCGACGAGGATGCGCAGAATTACATCCACGAGCGGCCGCAGCTGAATTTCGGCGGGCGCTCGATCTTTTGGTCCGGCCTGATCCCGACGATCCAAGGCTGGGAGCTCGACTTCTTCCCACAGGCCGTCCGGCAAGATCTGGCCAGCGGCCTCCTCGTCGAGGCGGGGCAGGTGATGAACGAGTCGATCAATATGGGCGACACGGCGGTGAAGATCGTTGAGCGGCTTACGGCAACGCCGCTCGATGCCGACTTCGACATCCGGCAGACGCCGCGCGCCTTGCACCAACCCTATCTGCGGCCCGACGGCGTGCCGGCCTCGGAGTTCTTCGTCGAGCCGACGGGCGTGTTCAACACGGCGGAGTTGCTGGTCAACCAGCTCGGCCTGTCCTCCGACGGGAATTCGGGCGGGGACGGGCAGGGGCTGCGCCTGCTGCTCAACCATTTCGTGGAGGATATCCAGCGGCTGGGCGACGGCAGGCAGCAGGTTGTCGTGCGCGACACGCTCAGCGGCCAAGCGAGGCTGTTCCAGGCGGGTACCGTCGTGCTCGCCGCGGGATCGATCGAAAGCCCCAAGCTGCTCGGGCGCAGCACGCTGGGGCGCGAATTGCCGGAGGATGTGCGGGGCCTGGTCGGGCGCGGGCTGACCGACCATCCGACGACCTCCGAGGTCTTCACCACGGCGACCCATATCGCGGGCCTGCCCATCCCGCGGCAGTCGACGGCGAAGATCATCTTTTACTCACGCGGGAGGCGCGACAATGACGGCCGTATCGTCTACCCATTCAACGTCGAGATGAACGTCAATCACGAGTACTGGCACCTGCGCGATGATGACCCTTCGGCGGAGGCGCCGCCAGCCGGGGCGGAGAGCCGCGTCGACATCAAGTTCAGCTTCGGCAACTGCCTCGACCCGGCGAACGAGATCCGGCCGGCGCCACCCTTCGGCTATGTCCCGGAGATCGTGTTCCGCAACCAGAGCTGGACCAGCCATCTCTGCGGGTCGCGCTTCCCGGCGCTCGCAAAGTGGCAGTTCGACGATCGGCAGGTCTTTGCTGTGCTGAATGATGTTGCCGGTAGGATCCTCTCGGCCTTCAGCAATGCGGGACAGGCCTGCGCTCCGTCCGGCCGGTATGGCGAGGATGGCGCGGGCTTCGGCTATGGCACGGTGCACCACGCGGCGGGGTCGCTCCGCATGCCGTACCGGGCGGCGATCGACGCAGCGCAGCAAAACGGCGTGGTGGATGAGGACCTGCGCGTGCGGGGAACGCGAAACCTTTATGTCTGCGACATGTCGGTCATGCCGATGGCGACAGCGGCCAACCCGGTGCGGACGCTGACGGCGCTGGCGCTGCGGCTGTCGCGGCATCTGGCTTAGCCTCAAGGTGGTTGGAGGCCGTTGATGCCCCGTGGCTCGGCCGATAGGCCGGGCGTGGCATCCCCAGTAGGCTGCTGAAATTCGCGCTGGCTGCCTGCTTTGGGCGTGATTCGCTGCTATGGCTGGGCCTCAGGGCGGCGATGCGAGGCAAGGGCGACGTCAAGGGATTGCTGTTCAGCTAGAGCAGAGTCCGATCATTCGGGCTCATACCCTGCGGCGGTGAAGTAGCGTCGGCATTCGTCTGGGGTGAAGCGTGGCAGCGCATCTCTGATGGCATCCCAGAGGTCGTCGATGGTGCGGGCGGCGGCCTTGCGGAGGATGGCTTTGAGCTTGGCAAAGGCATTCTCGATTGGGTTGAGGTCCGGCGAGTAAGGCGGCAGGCGGAGCAGCCTGGCGCCTGCGGCTTCGATGGCGGCGCGGTCGGCAGGGCGGCGGTGTGCGGGCTGGTCATCCATGATCACGACATCGCCGCGCCATAGGCTGGGGACCAGGACCTGTTCGACATAGGCGAGGAAGGCGACGCCAGTCATCGGCCCGTCGAGCACCATCGGTGCCGTCATACCCTGGAGCCGCAGCGCTCCGGTGAAGGTGGTGGTTTTCCAGTGTCCGTGCGGGATGGGTGATCGGCAGCGCTGGCCGCGCTTCGCTCGACCACGCAGCCGGGCCATCTTAGTCGAGGCGCCGGTCTCGTCGATAAAGACCAGATGCTCGGGGTCGAGATCAGGCTGAGCGCCGAACCAGGCTTGTCGCCGTGCGGCGACGTCGGGTTGCTCCTGCTCGCTGGCATGCGCCGCTTTTTTGAGCGTCATGGCGTGCCGGTCCAGGAAGCGCCAGACTGTGCTGGGCGCGAAGGCGGCGCCGTGCTGCCAGTGCAGCATGCCGGACAGCTCCACCAGGGTGATAACCACCTGAGCCTCGACCGCCGTCAGAATGGCATCTCGATAGACCTCGATCCGCCCTGACCGCAGGTCGCCAGGCCGCCCTCGACCGCCGTAATCAGCCGGGAGCGCAGATCTTCAGACAGGGTTTTCGCCATGCAAGCTGGCCTCCGCACCCAGCCAGCAGGGTGAATCAGACTTCAAGGCCCAAGGAAATCCCCAATGACTCTGATCGTTCGGATTTTGCTCTAGCGCCGCGCTCTTTCGGCGCGCTGGAGAGGTCAAGGCGCGCTTTTGACAGTCGACTCGAACCGGTCCTTCCGCCTGGTACGGAGCGTGCGGAAGGTGGCTCACCGGAGTACCGCAACCGATTCCACGTCCGCGCGCCCGCTTCCCACGCCTGCGCCAACGCCGCCGCAAATGGTACCGCTGCATCTTTTGCCCATCGGAACATGAGCAGAGGAAGCAAACGATGCACGGCATGATCATCCCAGTGGCAACCCAGACCGCGATGTGGGCGGTCAGCGCGACCCGGTACCAATTCCAGGCGATCCGCCTGCGATGGAAGGAGCGGCGCATGGCGAGCACGCTGAGCGCTCTGGACGACGCTACCCTCAAAGACCTTGGGCTCTACCGGGGTGAAACCCCCTCTGTTGCCCGCGCGCGGGCAGCCAGCTTGTAGGGGCCGTGACATTGGCCGGATTGAAATCCGCCGGGCAAGTACCGCCTGTGCCAAGGCGGGCAGCAGCTTCCCTGTCGCGCTGCCGCACGGAAACAACGGGTTGTTAGGAAGCGCCCCCGACATGCAGCACTCCCCCATCGCCTCCGAGTTGGAAGGCCCCAAGCGCCAAGAGGAAGCGCCCGCCGGCATGCTTGCTGTGCTGACCCAGCCGTTCGATCCAGTACATGAGGCCGAGGTTCGGGACCTGTTCACGCGGTGCATCCGCGAGATCGCGCCGCTGTCGGCGCGTGCCGAGGTCGATGCTTACATCGCCAGGGCTTTGGCCGACGACTACCGCGACATCGCAACACATTACCGGCCGGGGAGAGGTCGCGGCTTCTGGCTGGCGTTGTCCCAGGATGGCGACCTGATGGGTACCTTCGCCCTGCGGCCAATCAGGGAGGATGTCGCGGAGCTTCGCCGCATGTATGTCAGCGCCGCCTTCAGGCGGCGTGGCGTGGCACGAGCCATGCTAGCCAAGGCCGAGGCGCTCTGCGCCGACTGGCGCTTCCGGAGGCTGTTCTTGACCACCTCGAGCATGAACCAGGCCGCGATCGAACTCTACCGCACGGCCGGCTTCGACCAGCGTGACTATGTGCCCGCCGGCGTCCAGGAGGAGCCACCGCCCGGCGTACGAATCTTCGCCTTTGAGAAGTCCTTGCGCGCACCAGCAGGTCACGACCGGCTCACACCCCATGGCCCGGGCGGCGCTCAAACTTCGCTTTCATCGGCAACGGTCCGCCCGTGATGTATCCATGAGGGTGCCCGGGACACGGCACGCGACATTGCCGAAACCGACGCCTACGTCCTCTCGCGGCGTGAGCGGAAGAAGGTCGAGATGCTGTTCGCCCATCTCAAGCGCATCTTGCGCCTCGACCGGCTACGCCTGCGAGGACCGCATGGAGCCCGTGACGTATTCGACCTCGCCGCAGCCGCCCAGAATCTCCGCAAGCGGGCGAAGCTGATCCCGAGCAGCAGGCCAGCGACCTCAACGGCTTGAAAGGAAGCTCCAAGGCCATCAGCCAAGGTGAACTCTGACGCCCCTCCGCCACAGCCCGAGCAGGTCTTTTTCAACGGAATCGACCCGAAGGAGACCTTCCCGCTGCCGCTGGCATCTCCGGTATCGGGGGGCGAGCGAGCATCAATCAGCGGCTGGCGAAATTGACGGCTACGCGCCCTTCGTGGCCACGCGTATCGTTGGATGCCGCTGCTACAGCCTGCCCCGATGCCACCCGCTCCGCGGGGACGGCCTTGCGCAGCGTGGCGAGGCAGGCCCAGAGGACCCGTGAGAGGATACCCCGGACCCTCCGCGGGCGCTCCTGCATCCAGCGCCGCTCGTACCAGCTACGGTCCACCTGAAACGCCTCAATACGCTGCTGGAGGCTGTCCAGTTCTTCAGGCCGGTGCATGGCATCCTCCTTGGGGTCCCGGGGCCCGCCTTTCGAACCTCGCCGGACACCCCGGAGGATGCGGGAGGCGGACCGCGCACGCTTTCAGACCGGCTCGACTTTCCTTGCCGCGGCCTTGATTCCCCCCGGTTCGGATCGTGATATCCTGTCGTTTTCCTTCGACGGATGAACCGGTGCGCTACCTGTTCGATGACCTCTGCCTCGACACCAGCCGGCGCGAGCTTCGCCGTCGCGGTGAGCTCGTGCATGTCGAGCCGCAGGTCTTCGATCTGCTGGAATACCTGGTCAGCAACCGCGAACGCTTGGTGACGCGCGACGACCTAATCGCGTCCGTTTGGGACGGACGGATCGTTTCGGAATCCGCGCTTGCTTCCCGTATCAATGCCGCGCGGACTGCCATCGGCGACAACGGCGAGCGGCAGCGGCTGATCAAGACGATCCCGCGCAAGGGCCTGCGCTTCGTTGCCGCGGTGAGTGAGGAGGCGCCGCCGGCCCCGGAGCTGCCGCGCGCGCCGATTGCGCTGCCCGACAAGCCCTCCATCGCCGTGCTGCCCTTCGCCGACCTGAGCAGCGACCCGGCGCAGGGCTACTTCGTAGACGGCATCGTGGAGGGAATTACCACCGGCCTGTGCCGCATCCGCTCGCTGTTCGTGATCGCGCGAAATTCCAGCTTTACCTACCGGGACCGGCCGGTCGACGTGAAGCAGGTGGGGCGTGAACTCGGCGTGCGCTATGTCCTGGAAGGCAGCGTGCAGAGGGCGGGCAACAGGGTTCGAGTTGGCGTACAACTCGTGGACGCGACGACAGGCGCGCACATTTCAGCTGATCGGTTCGATAATACCCTCGACGACATTTTCGCCTTGCAGGACGAAGTGGCGACGCTCGTCGTCGGCGCGCTCTCCCCGCGCCTGGAAAAAGCCGAGATTGAGCGCGTCTCGCGCAAGCCGACGGAGAGCCTCGACGCCTACGATCTGTACCTTCGCGCCCTTGCTGCAGCGCAGCAATGGACCCGAGAGACAAGCGAGCAGGCGCTCGGGCTGATCTACCGCGCGGTCGAAGCCGATCCCGGCTTCGCAGCGGCCTGGGCCATTGGCGCGCGCTTCCACAACTGGCGCTCCGGCAGCGGCATGATGGTCGACTGGGACCGCGAGACGGCGGAGGGCCTCAGGATGGCACGCCGCGCGCTGGAGCTGGACAGCGACGACCCGCTGGTCTTGAACGCTGCCGCGCATGCGATTGGGCAGCTCGGTCGGGAGTACGAGGCGGCGGAGGAGATCAACGATCGGGCGCTGGCGCTCGATCCTAGCTTTGCCGTGGCATGGATCTCGGGTGGCTGGATGAAGGTCTGGCGAGCCGAGGGCGCCGAGGCGATCTCGCGATTTGCCCGCGCCATGCGCCTGAGTCCGGTGGACCCATACATGTTCGCCATGCAGGCCGGGATCGCGGCCGCGCACCTGGTGGCGGGCCGCGACGACCAGGCGCGGCTCTGGGCCGAACGCGCGCTCCGAAGCCAGCTGATCTCGGGGCCTTTGCTGCGGGTTGCAGTGGCGAGCCTGGCCTTGAGCGGGCGGGGCGAAGCGGCGCGGAACGCCCTGGCGATTCTGCGCGCGGCGGATCCTGGCTTGCGCATCGGAACCCTGCACCGACGGTCCCCGTGGGGTCCCGCGGCGATGGCGCGCCTTGTGGAAGGCCTCCGCCGGGCAGGGCTACCGGAGTAACGCGACACCGTGTGTCCGCCTTCCTCATCAGTGGACATTCCGGCTGCGCGTCCTGCGCTTCCGCTTTCCGCCCAGGTTGGGCGTGAGGGCTTCGTCAGGGAGTACCTGCTTCGGAGAATGTTGGCCAGGCAGGCTGAACGGCCTCAACGGGCGCAAAGCTGCCCATCCCGTGTTCTTCAGCGCTGGTTGTCAGAATTTGCCGGCGACGCGCTTCGCAACCAGGAATATACGGGCGGTCTATAGCAGCGCCTGGACGACGAGGCCGAGCCGGTCATATCGGAGGACAAGGCGCTTGTTCTCCAACAGCCAAGCGTTGCTGCGCTCGACGGGCCAGCGCCGCCCACCCAGCCCAGAGCCCCGTGGCTGCCCACGCCTGTAAATGTGTGGCTCGGTGCCGAACTGGCGGCAGAGGTCGCGGTGGTGCTCGGCGTCATAGCCTTTGTCGGCGAACACCGTGCGGATGCGGGCCATCACCGCAAAAGCGGTTACGAACAGTCGCTCGAAGGCAAGCGTGTCATTGACGTTGGCTGCTGTGGCGATGCAGGCCACCGGCACGCCGTTCCCATCCACCGCGATATGATACTTGGTGCCCCGCTTGCCCCGGTCTGTCGGATTCGGGCCGGTGTGGTCACCGCCGCGCTTGGCGCGCACGGAGCAACTGTCCGGGGTCAGATCGGCGTGGCCGCGCAGCATGCCAACCAGCAGCGCATGCGCCTTCCCCAGCAGGCCCGGTTCGGCCCAGCGCGCCAGAGCGCGGCGAAGGGTTGAGCCGCTGGCCTGGTCCTCGGTGGCGGTCAGGCTGCGCCACGGCGTGCCCTCGCGCAGGAAGCGCCGTTGGGTCGCCACGACCCGCATGGTCTCGGTGGGCGGGTGGCCTGGCCCACGACCGGGCTGCGGATCGCACGTGTTGATCACGGTCGCGGCGAGATGCAAGAGCCGGAAGTCCACTTCTGGTGTCCCAGTTTGGCGCCCGAGACATATGGGAAGCCACGCAGGCTCGCGGTCAAGCCAACTCAACCCCTTGAGTTCTCTTTAGCTAGTTGCAGCAACGGGCTGGCGAATGGCACACCCAACCGGCGGGTAGGACCACTTTTTTCTCCCAGTCACCCCCTCACGCGCTTAGCCTTCGCGGGAAGCCGGAGCAGCTGATACCGCCGAGCAGACGTCCTGACTCATTGCTCTGGCGCCGATACTCGCCTCATGGCGGACCGAGCCTACCCGTCGACTGCGGCACGGGTGGCCACTGGCCAGGAGATCGCGCTGACAGCACGCATCCTTTGACAACGGGAGGTCAACCATGTCGAGGCAGATCGAAGCGATTGACCCTGCGAAGACAGCAATGATCGTCGTGGATATGCAAAACGATTTCGTCGCGGAAGGTGCTCCTTTGGGATCAGCAGCAACCCGCGCCATGGTGCCACGACTTGCTGAAGCTCTCCAACTATGCCGCGACTGCGGCATCAGAGTCATTTACACCGCGCATGTTCATCGGCGCGACGGCAGCGATCTCGGCCCGCACAGGATAAACATCGCGGGTCGGATGGCATTGGTGGATGACACGCCGGGCACCGAAATCTATCCGGACATCGCACCCCAGCCAAGTGAACACGTCATCAAGAAGCACCGTTACAGCGCATTCTTCGGAACCGATCTCGATATGATCTTACGAGAATGGGGCGTCAGGACGGTGATCATCTCCGGTACTACGACGGAGAACTGCTGCCATGCCACCGCACGGGATGCGATGTTCCGAAACTACTCTGTAGCCTTCCTTTCTGACGCGACGGCCACCCGTGACTATCCGGACTTAGGCTTCGGCGCGATGCCGAATTCTGAAGTCCACCGTGCCACTCTGGTCATTTTGGCGGCTTCCACAGCCCATGTGATGTCGGTGGCCGACATGGAGCGGCGAATTGTGCGCAGCGGAGCTCGCGCACCCGAATAGCCGGGGCGCTCGCCACGCGCGAACTATGGCGCCGCTCGGCCGTAACCCCTCGTTGCGTCGCCCCCGGAGGAAGGTCAGGATCTCGGCTCTGCGATATGAGCAAACCGAACTTGTGGCCGATAAGCGGCCGCCTGCCTCTGAGGGAAGCGAGTAGGACATGTCGGAACCAGGAACAGCAGCCGACCCCGATCGTGCCGCACTCGACCTTCTGCTACGGGGCTTCCAGGTCTCGCGCATGCTGCGTCTTGTGGCAGACCTCGGCGTCGCTGACCGAATTGCGCTCGATGGCACTATGGCCGTCGAAGAACTAGGGCGTGTCTGCAAAGGGCTGACGTTTCGGGTTCGTGACTCCATATAGGTTGAGTGAGACGAGGTGATTTGACCGACGCGCAGTGGCGGCGATTGGAGCCGCACCTGCCGCCGGAGAAGCCCTGGACGGGGCATCCGAACGCGCCGCATCGGCGCATTATCAATGGTATTCTGTGGGTTCTGCGCACCGGTGCGCCCTGGCGCGACCTGCCGGCGCGCTATGGGTTGGGTGGGACGGTCTCGAGCCGCTTCTACCGTTGGCGCGCCTCGGGCGTGTGGGACCGCATCCTGGCGGCGCTGCAGGCCGAGGCGGAGGCGGCAGGCCAGATCGACTGGGACCTGCACTTCGTGGACGCAACCGTGATCCGCGCTCATCGGCACGCCGCCGGCGCTCGCCGAGACGGCGCCGTCGGGGGATTTGGAGCACTGCTCCAAATGCGCAGGCCCGAGAGGCGCTGGGCCGCAGTCAGGGCGGGTTCTCGACCAAGCTGCACCTGCGGGCCGAGGGCAACGGCCGGCCGATCACGGCGGTGCTGACCGGCGGCGAGCGGCACGAGCAGGTCGCGCTTGAGGGGTTGCTGGATCAGGGGGCGATCCGCCGCCCTGGCGGGGGCCGGCCTCGTCTGCGGCCACGGTGCGCCGCCGGCGACAAGGGCTACAGCAGCTCGACTGCGCGCAGTCGACTGCGTCGGCGTCACATCCGGGCCGTGATCCCGAGCAAGAGCAACCAGCGCCGGCAGCCCCACTTCGACCGTACCGCGTACCGCCGTCGCAATCTGGTCGAGCGCCTGATCAACCGCCTCAAGCAGTTCCGCCGCATCGCCACACGCTACGAGAAGCGCGCGGCCAACTACCTCGGCATGGTTCACATCGGCATGCTTCTACTATGGCTGTAGCCTTTGCAGACACGCCCTAGCAGCCGCTGCCCCTCATCCGCGTGCTCCGGGCGCTCGCCGCCTTCGGTGTGTTCAGCGTGACGGTGAATGGCCGCGTCGCGCACACGTTGCGCTCCCGCCTGCTGCGCACCGACGCCCCCACCAGCATGCACCATGCTGCCCGGTTCAGGACCGAACCAGGGTCATGGAAGGCATGGGGGGAACTGGACATCGCCCTCACCGGTGGGGTGCCCTACGAGGCGGCCTGGGGCATGGCCCGGTTCGACCACCTGCGCGCAAACCCCGAAACAGCCCGCATCTTCGACGCCATGATGGCGCATTTCCCCGATGGGCGGCACGCCGCCGTGGCGGCAGCCTATGACTTCTCCAGGGCGCGGCTGATCTGCGACGTGGGTGGCGGCAACGGCGCCATGCTGCGCCACGTCCTGGCGCGCTTCCCGGGGCCGAAGGGGCTGGTGTTCGACCTGAAGGACGTGGTCGGCGCGATCCCGCCGGAGGGGCTGATGGAGGGAAGGATCGCGGTGGCGCCGGGCAGCTTTTTCGAGGGCGTTCCGGCCGGAGCAGACCCTTACATGCTGGTGCGGGGCCTGCACGACTGGTCCGACGAGGATTGCCTGCGCATCCTGCGCGCCTGCCGCGCAGAGATGCAGCCCGGCGCGCGGCTCCTGATGGGCGAGCAGATCCTCGACCCCGATCCGGCACGCGGCCGGCCGACAGACTACCTGCTCGACATCCAGATGATGGCGATCTTTGGTAGCGCGCGGTCGCGGACTGAGCAGGAGCACTGCGCCCTGCTGCGCCAATCCGGCCTCGAACTCCGGCGCATTATCCCGACGGCCTCGCCCGTCTCAATCCTGGAAGCCGAGGTGGTATAACGCGGAGGTAGTGCTCGTGGTCTGATGGCTTTCCGACGAGGGCGCGCCGATCCGGCGGCTACTCAACCTAGAGTATTTGTGGCAACCACCTCTAAGTGGAATACTGCATCACTTCCGAAGCAGGGCATTTGCGGGACAGAAGGTGAGGGTCGAAGGGGCCGGCGGCCGACGAGACCGCCTTAGTCTCACGACCTCCGGAGCTCGGTGATTTCCCTGCGCGCCGGTAGGCAACGCATGTTTCATGAGGTCCGTGAGCAGCCGCCGGAGAGCGGTCACGACACGGGAGGATTACCTATGCACCGTCGTTCTTTCGTAGGCCTTGCTGCTCAGGCGCTCGTCATTCCCGCCATCGCTAGCGCCCAGGGTTATGGCCAAGGCCAGGGCGGGTTGCGCTACCCAGACCGGCCCATCCGCTTCATCGTACCCTTCCCGCCCGGCGGCGGCACCGACGTCTGGGCACGCATGGTGGCCGAGGGCATGCAGGCCGAACTCGGCCAACCGGTCGTGATCGAGAACCGTGCGGCGCTGGCGGGATGGTAGGAGCAGAGGCCGCTTCAAAGGCCGTGCCGGACGGCTACACCTTGCTTTACAACATTACGACTCATGTGCAGGCGCCGGTGACTTTCCGCCGCTTCCCCTATGACCCGGTGCGTGACTTCTTCCCGATAGGCCGCCTCGGCACCACCGCCATCACTTTCTGCATCGGGCCGACCGTGCCGGCTTCTGTGACGACGCTTTCCGAGTTCGTGGATTGGGGCCGCGGGCGCGAGCTTGCCTTCGGCAATTATGGCCAGGGCTCGACAGGGCACGCTTATGCCCTGCTGCTGGCGCAGGAGGCACGGCTTCGCGTGACGCAGGTCGCCTATCGGGGCGAAGCGCCCATGCTGCAGGACTTGCTGGCCGGCAACTTTCACGGCGGCTTTCACAGCATGACAGCCTCGGGTGAGATGATCCGCACGCGGCGTATCCGGCCGTTGGCAACCGGTGGGGCGGATCGTGTACCGTCGCTCGCATCCGAAGTGCCGACGCTTCTCGAGCTTGGCTATTCCCGCCGTTTCGACTTCACAGGTTTCACTGGCCTCTTCGCACCGGCGCGCGTCCCTCAGCCCATCCTGGAGCAGCTGACCGCTGCTTTCCGCACGGTCGCAACTAGCGCAGAGATGATGCGAAGGCTGCGCGCCATCGACACCGTTCCCGGCTACGAGGATCCGCTAACATTCCGTGCATCGGTCGAGCGGACCCTCCGGCAATGGGAGGAACTCGCGCAGAGCCTCGATCTTTACGCCACCGGGTGACAGCAGCAGGCGCGGGTGATATTGCGCCTTGCCGTCCGGGATTGGCGGCACCGCAAATGCCCGAGCAACACTCAGTCCACCGCCATCACCACGAAATTTCCACGTCTTCCGCCGGCAAGCAGAAGCTCGGCGCAACGTCGAAGATGGGCGAGCGAACGCTGCGACGGCTGCTGATCATCGGCGCAAGCGCTGTGGTGTGCAGGGCGCTCAGGGAAGGCCCGCCCGCGGGCTCCTGGCTCGAGCGCATGCTGGCTCGCAAGCCGCGTATGCTCGTCATCGTGGCGGTCGCCAACAAGATGACCCGCACAGCTTGGGCGTTGATGGCGAAAGGCGAGGTCTACCGAGCTCCCGCCGTGGGGGCCTGACGGTCGAGCACGGTCAGGAGGCGTCGGAGGCGTAGAGCGGTCGAATGGAGGGTATGGCGCACGGTCGATGAGGGACGGGACCGGTCAGCCAGTTTTCCACACTGCGCCTCGAACGCGTGGCTGTGATGTGGACCCGGTCTGCGAACTCCCATACGGGCCCGCGGCTCTGCTTGGCCGCAACCGAGGCCGAACAGATGTCCGCACCCGACTACGCGCCCTGCAAGCCTGACGATTTCTCTTGCGCTCCGGGAGGCGTCCAGAGATGTGGAAACTGCCAAAGCCAAGCCCCGGTCTAATCAGACTTTTCACAAGCCGGTGGTCTTGTTCCAGTATGTTATTCAAAAACTTGCATTGTCGTAACCGGGTGAAGGGCCACAGCTCGTCGGCTGCTTTCATCTCCGCCGTGGCGCATGGGTAAGCTGGGTTTTTGTCCACCGTGATAGTGCGTGGGTTTACCGTATGCGGCTGCCCGAGCGCCTAGCGGAAGAACCGCTTTGCCGCAGCAGCATCCCACTTGGCCGAAAGCAGGAAGTCGATGGTTTGCCCACGGCTGTCGATCGCGCGATACAGGTACGTCCAGTCGGAGCTGCAGGGATCGTGACCGCCTGGTCCTCTGTCCTGCCGGCGAGGCTCTTCGGCCTGTCCACGGACTTCGCGGGCAGGTCCCGGACGGCAAAGGCCAGCGGCCGAAGGCGACGCCCGCAGGATGCCGGCCTCAGGACATGGGAGCCAACGACGCCGACCGGTGGGATCACCCGATCGGCGTCATCGGCTCATCCGGGACAACGGCCTGGGCCGGGGTGCCTCAGGCGGCGCGAGCGGAAACCGCTCCGGGCATCCGGCATCGGTCGTGCCGCGGCGCCCAAGGGTTTCCGCCGCCTCCGCTCACGCCGCGGCGGGCAGGCTGCGCATCCCGGCCCAGCCGCCGCCGGGCCGGTAGCGCGCCACGACTTCGCCCGCTTGCAGCACCAGGAGATGCAACCATCCATTGTCGAAGAGCGCCCGCACCGCCTCGTGCCGGGCGAGGATCACGGCGATCGCCTCGGCCGGCGCCTCGACCAGCACGGACAGCCGCAGCGGCTCATGCGCCAGCCGCTCGCCGTCATGCACCGCCTGCCAGGGCAGCCCGGCGCGCAGCCGCCCGCCATTGCCCTCCAGCACGCCGATGCCGCCGACCACGTTGTGGATCAGCTTGTTGCCGCCGCCGAACAGCGCCGGAGCGACCGCCGAGCCGTAGTATTGCAGGCTGATCCAGCTCGCCACCACGACCGGCGCGGTCAGGATTAGCTCGAGCGTGGCGAAGCCCTTGTCCTGCCGCCAGTCATAGGAATGCAGGAAGGCGCGCCCGCCGAGGTCGGCCTGCCGCGTCGCGTCGCGCGGCGCGGCGATGAAGGCGGCGCAGCCGGCGAGGCCCCATTCCGGCCGCGGCTCCGCCCAGTTCCGCGCCCGCGCCGGCATCCGCTCCGCCGTGCCGCCCGGCAGGCGCAGTGCTCGCTCGGCGCGCGTCAGTGCCCCCGCCGCGGCGAGCCACCGCCGCGCCTCGGCGATGTCCGCCGCGTGGTGCGGGGACGGGCTGTCCTCGTAGAGCGTCACCGCATCGGTCGTGGTCTCGTGCAGCCCGGCGAGGAAGCGCGTGTCCGGCGGCAGCGTGATGCCATGGGCCGCAAGCCCGATCCGCGTCTCCGGGTCGTTCAGCAGCGCGGCGAGGAGCCGGGCCGAGACCTCCCCCGTATGGCCGCCGCAGGCGCCGCAGTGATAGGCGCTCTCATGCGGGTTGTTGGCGACCCGCGCCCCGTGGCCGAGCAGCAGCACCAGCCGCGCATGGTTCGTGGTGAGCGACATGGCGCGCAGCACCGCCGCCGCCGTCGCCGCCTTGGTCGCGGCGTCGGGCGGCTCGGCCCAGGCCGGGGCGGGACCGGGCGCCTCCGCCGTCCCGCCTACCCCGACCGCGTCGCAGACCAGCTTGCCGAGATAGAGCGGCCCGGCCGCCTCGACGAAGGCGAAGGAGGAGACGGCCGCCTGGCGGAACCGGCCCCAGGCCCGCTTCGCCCGCAAGGCGATCCGCACCTCGTCCTCCTCGGCCGGCGGCACGGCGCTGCGCGTGGCGAGCGTCGGGTTGAGCAGCACCGGCAGATGCGCCTCCGCCTCAGTCGAGCCGAGCGGCCGGTGCGCGACCGGCAGGCCGAAGAAGCCGGCGAAGCCCAGCGTCTCGATGCCCGGATGGAGGCCTTCCAGCCGGCGCCGGAACACCTCGGAGCGCACGTCGATGCAGAAGGCCGCCTGCAGCCGCGGCCGCGCCGCCTCGCCTCCCGGGCCGGCGGCGAGCGTCGCGGCCAGCCGGCGCTGATGCGCGCGCTCGGCCGCCTCCTGCAGGATGGCATCCGTCACCTGCTCCGGCGTCGGCGCCAGCGGCGCGGCATGGGCGGCGACCGCCTCTCGCCAGGCGGCGCCGATCGCACCCTCCTGCGCGGCGAGCAGCGCCTCCTCCCAGACCAGGCGGATGGCGAGCAGATGCAGCAGTGTCGCATCCTGCCCGCCGGCCTGCTCGGCCTGCCAGAGCAGCCAGCGCCCATGCTGCGCCCAGCCGCCAAGATCGACGAGCAACCGGTGGAAGGCGGTCGGTGCCGCCGGCTCGGTCAGCCCGAGGCGCGTGACGGCGCGGAGGATCGCCCGCTCCGCCGTGTCGGGCGCGGTGGCGACATGGGCGCAGAAGCCCGTGAGCCCGGCCAGTTCCGGCGTCAGGTCGTGCGTCGCCCATTCGCGCCAGGCGGCATAGGCGCCAAGGCCCGGCGCCGGGGTCCAGAGCGCCTGGCCGCGGTCGAAATGCCCGGCGGCCCAGAGCCCGATGCAGCGGGCGATGACGCCCGGCCAGTCCGTCCCCATGGCCTGCCCGGCAAGCTCCGCGACGGTCGGCAGCGCGCGCGGCGCCGGCGGCTCGGCAGCGAGCGCCCGGCGCAGCGCGGCAAGGTCGCCCGGCCGCCCCGGCAGGTCGCAGGCCGCGAGCGCCGCGGCGAGGTCCTCCCCGGCGATCTGCCCGGCCTCGATCCGCGCCGCGAACTCGGCCCGCGGCGGCGTCAGCCGCAGCCCCGCCACCCGCTCGAGCCGTGCCGCGGCCATCGCCAGCCCCTCGCCCGCCTGGCCGAGGAAGGGATTTACGGCCACCGTCGCCTCCAGCGGGAAGGCGGGCGGGATGGCGCGGATCGCCGCCTCGATCGCGGGGCGCAGCGCGGCCGGCGGCATGGTGGTCTCCTGGCTCGTCAGCATGGTCGCGCTCCGTCCGGTCACAGGGGTGTCGTGGTGCGGAAGCCGCCGATCAGCCGATCGAGCACCGCATTCAGGTAGAGGCCGTTGGCGAGATGCACCCGCAGCCCTGCGGCCGCCGGATGGTGCGCCCAGTGCGGGAACAGCGCCTGCGCCACGGCGACGAGGCCGAAGGAAAGCACCGTCAGCACCAGCAGCGCCGCCTCCAGCGGCCCGGGCACCGGCGGCGCCGGCAGCGCCCCCGCGGCCAGCGCCTCGGCCAGCCGGTGAGAGGCGAAATAGGCGATGGCGGCGGCCGTCGAGGCCAGCATGGTGCGCCGGGTCAGCGCGCGCGGCGCCGCATCCGCCAGGCCCTGCGCCACGAGATAGGCGACGCCGAAGATGAGGATGGCGCCGAGCGCCAGCGCCTGGTCCGGCTTCGCCCCGAAGGCCGCCGCGAAGCCGCCCGCGACCAGCGCGTAGATCACCAACGCCAGCGCGAAGGCGCGCCCCACCGCGGCTAGGCCCGGCACTGCGACCGGCCCCGGCCGCCGCACCGCCAGCACCGCCTGCACCGCCGTGCCCGAGGCGAGGAAGGCATGCGCCTTGTAGAGCGAGTGCGCGACGATATGGAGCAGCGCGAGCGACCAGAGGCCGAGGCCGCATTGCAGCAGCATGAAGCCCATCTGCGCGATGGTGGACCAGGCGAGCGCCGTCTTCACCGCCGCCTGGGTCAGCATGACGAGGCCGGCGAAGAGCGCGGTGAAGCCGCCGAGGATGACGAGCGCCGCCATCGCGCCCGGGCTCGCCTGCATCGGCTCGGCCAGGCGGATCAGCAGCACCCCACCGGCATTGATGATGCCGGCATGCAGCAGCGCCGAGACGGGGGTCGGCGCCTCCATCACCTCGGTGAGCCAGCCATGCAGCGGCAGCGCGCCGCTCTTCAGCAGCGCCGCCAGCACCAGCAGCCCGACCGCAAGCCCCGTCCCGGCCGGCGCCGAGCCGCCCGCGGCGGCCGCGTTGATCGCCGCGAGGTCGGCCGTGCCGAAGGCGTGCCAGAGCAGGATCGCCGCCAGCACCAGGGCAACGTCGCCGGCGCCGGAGACCAGGGCGAATTTCGTCGCCGCCCGCCGCGCCTCCGGCCGGTCCGCGTAGAACATCAGCAGCCGGCGAAGCCCGAGGCCGATGGCGAGGAAGGCCAGCACCAGCGTCGCCAGGCTGCCGGCCAGCGCCAGCACCTGCACGGCGGCCAGCGTCGCCAGCAGCAGGCCGTGGAAGGCGCCCTCGCGGGCCTCGCCGTCCAGGTAGCTGCGCGCGTAGCGCACCACCACCCAGCCGATGAAGCCGATCAGCAGGCTCATCACCGCACCGACCAGGTCGAGCCGCAGCACGACCGCCAGCGGCCCCTGGCCGAGCGCCAGCGCCTGCGGCCCGGCGACCGCCGCCTGCACCGCGCCGCCAAGCGCCAGCGCGAGCCCGGCCAGCGCCCCGCCCTCGGCCAGGCGCGGCAGGGCGCCAGGGCGGCGCCCCGGCCGGGCCAGCGCGACAAGAGCCAGCAGCAGCAGCAGGGGGGGCGACAGCGCGGGCAGCGGCAAGGTCATCGGAAAGCTCCGGGTCGGTACGGACGCAACCCGGATAGCCCTTGCATCCGTTCCAGAAAACAACATTATTTAAGCAGATACGTTCGGTTTGCTAGAACGATGAGCGTCCTCAACCTGCACCACCTGCGCCTGTTCCACGCCGTCGCGCATGAGGGCAGCCTCACCGGCGCCGCCCGGCAGCTCAACCTCTCGCCCTCCGCCCTCTCGGCCCAGCTCCGCACGCTGGAGCAGTCGCTCGGGCAGGACCTGTTCGAGCGCCAGGGCCGCAGCCTGATCCTGACCGAGGCGGGGCGGCTCGCGCTCGGCCATGCCGATGCGATCTTCCGCACCGCCGCCGACCTCACCGCGACCCTGCGCGAGACCGGGCGGCCGCGCCGGGCGCTCCGCGTCGGCGCCCTCGCCACGCTGTCGCGCAACTTCCAGATGCGCTTCCTCCGCCGCCTGCTCGGCCGGCCCGACGTGGAGGTGGTGCTGCGCTCAGGCCTGCAGGGCGACCTGCTGCGCGGCCTCGAGACGCTCGCGCTCGACGTGGTGCTCACCAACATCCAGCCCGCGCGCGATGCCGGGCGGCGCTACCTCATCCAGCATCTCGACGAGCAGCCGGTCAGCCTGATCGGCACGCCGCAGCGGATCGGCGCCGGCGCCCCGCTCCCCACCCTGCTGGCGCGCGAGCCGCTGATCCTGCCGACCGCCGAGACCGCGATCCGCGCCGGCTTCGACACCCTCGTCGCGCGCCTCGGCCTGGCCGTCACCATCGCCGCCGAGGTGGACGACATGGCGATGATCCGCCTGTTGGCGCGCGAGGATGCCGGCCTCGCCGTGATCCCACCGATCGTGGTGCAGGACGAGCTGGCCAGCGGCCAGCTGGCGGAGGCGCATTGCCTCGCGGGCATCCACGAGCTGTTCCTCGCGGTGACGCTCGACCGCCGCTTCCCCAACCCGCTGCTGGCCGAGCTGATCGCGCCGCCTGCGGGCTAATTCCCGCCCCTGCGGCGAGGTGACCCGGCCGGATCAGGTCGGCACCAGCTTCGCCGCCTCCCGCTCCAGCGGCCGCTCGCTCGCGGCCAGCCCGGCGGCGACGCCGCGGCGATCGGCCTCGGGCCGGTTCTGGCTCATCTTGCGCTTGCCCTCGATGCGCGCGATCGGCAGCCGCAGGCCGACGATGCCCCTGAGCTGCGCCCGGACGAAGTCCTCCGGCGCGTCCGTCACCGCCCAGGGCTCGGCGCGCGGCCGCTCGTGCAGGTCGGTCAGCCGGGTGACGAGGTCGAGCAGGCGGTCCGTCTCCTCGAAGAACTCGGCCGCGCCATAGGCATGGACGGCGACGTAGTTCCAGGTCGGCACGACCTTCCCGTGCTCCTGCTTCGATGGGTACCAGGACGGGCTGATATAGGCGTCCGGCCCCATGAACACCGCCATGGCCTCGCCCGCCGGCGGCAGCTTCCATTGCGGGTTGGCGCGGGCCAGGTGGCCGTAGAGCGTGCCGTGCGGCCCCTCCTCCGGCGCCAGGAACAGCGGCAGCGGGGTGGCGACCAGCCCCTCGGCCGTGGCGGTGACCAGGCTCGCCAGGCGCGCCTCGCGCATCGCCTGGTGCAGGGCGGGGAGGTCCTCCATGCGGAAGGCGGGCGGGACATACATCGGCGTGGCTCCTGGTCGGCCTGGACCTTGCCCCGGGGCCGGTCCGCAGGGAATACCCGTCGGGCCGCGCGGGCGGCAGGCCGGCCCCGCGTCGGGCGACGGGATGGGCCGCGCCGCGCCCGCCCCGAGACGGAGGCCCGCCTTACCCCGCCTCCGCGCCGAGCCCGTTCGCCTGATGCACCGCGAGCGCCGTCATGTTGACGATGCCGCGGGCGGTGACGCTCGCCACCAGGACATGGACCGGCTGCCTCATCCCGAGCAGCATCGGGCCGAGCTGCAGGCCGTCGGCCGCGGCCTTCACCAGGTTGAAGCTGATATTGGCGGAATCGAGGTTGGGGAAGACCAGCAGGTTCGCCGTGTCCGAGAGGGTGGAGTCGGGGACGAGGCGGGCGCGGATGGCCGGCACCAGCGCGGCATCGGCATGCATCTCGCCATCCACCTCGAGCGCCGGCGCGCGGCCGCGGATGATGGGCAGCGCCTGGCGCATCACCCGGGCCGAGGGCGCATTGGAGGCGCCGAAGGAGGAGTGGCTGAGCAGCGCCACCTTCGGCGCGATGCCGAAGGCCTCGACCTGCTCGGCGGCGAGCAGCGTCATCTCCGCAACCTGCTCCGGCGTCGGCTCGACGAGGAGGTGGGTGTCGACGAAGAAGAGCGTGACGCCGGAGACGATGACGGCCGAGAGCGCATAGACCCGCGCCACGTCGGGCCGCTTGCCGATGATGGCGTAGGCGTCGTGCCACTGGTCCATCCAGTTGCCGCTGCTGCCGATCAGCGCGGCATCGACGGCGCCCGATTCCAGCAGCATGGCCGCGGCGACGTTGGGGTCGGTCCGGAGGCGCCGCGCGGCGGCCTCCGGGGGCATGCCGCGGCGGCCGACCTTGGCCTGGTAGCGGGCGAGGAGCGGGCCGAAGACGGCCTCGTCGGCGCCGGGATCGAGGACGCGGACGGACTCGGAGAGGTCCATCCGCAGGCCCATGGCGCGGGCCTTCTCTGCGATGACGGCACGGCGGCCGATCAGCACGGGCTCGGCGATGCCGTCGTCGAGGACGGTCTGCACGGCGCGCAGCACGCGCTCGTCCTCGCCCTCGGCATAGGCGACGCGGCGCGGGCTGCCCTTGGCCGCCTCGAACATCGGCCGCATGAGGTTGCCGGAGCGGAAGACGAAGCGCTCCAGCTCCCGCCGATAGGCGCGGAAATCGGCGATGGGGCGGCGGGCGACGCCGCTCTCCATCGCGGCGCGGGCGACGGCGGGGGCGACCTCCAGGATCAGCCGGGGGTCGAAGGGCTTCGGGATGATGTAGTCGGGGCCGAAGACGGGCGCGTGGCCGCCATAGGCCGCCGCCACGACCTCGGAGGCCTCGACGCGGGCCAGCGCCGCGATGGCGTCCGCCGCGGCGACCTTCATCGCCTCGTTGATCGTGGTCGCGCCGACATCGAGGGCGCCGCGGAAGATGAAGGGGAAGCAGAGGACGTTGTTGACCTGGTTGGGGTAGTCGGTGCGGCCGGTCGCCACGATGGCGTCGGGCCGGGCGGCGCGGACGGCCTCGGGCAGGATCTCCGGCTCCGGGTTGGCGAGCGCCAGCACCAGCGGCTTCGGGCCGAGCTTCGCCAGCCACTCGGCCTTCAGCACGCGCGGGGCGGAAAGGCCGAGGAAGATGTCGGCGCCGTCCAGGACCTCCGCCAGCGTGCGGGCGTCGGTGTGGCGGGCGTAGCGGGCCTTGAAGGGGTCCATCTGCTCCGCGCGGCCCTCATAGACCACGCCGGCGATGTCGCAGACGGTGATGTTCTCGCGCCGCAGGCCCATCGCCACCAGCAGGTCGAGGCACGCCAGGGCAGCCGCGCCGCCGCCGGTATTGACCAGCTTCACCTCCTCGATCCGCTTGCCTTGCAGCAGCAGCCCGTTGCGGATGGCGGCGGCGACGATGATGGCGGTGCCGTGCTGGTCGTCATGGAAGACGGGGATGCGCATGCGCTCGCGCAGCCGGCTCTCCACCTCGAAGCATTCGGGGGCCTTGATGTCCTCGAGGTTGATGGCGCCGAAGGAGGGCTCGAGCGCGGCGATGACCTCGATCAGCTTCCTGGGGTCGCGCTCCTCCACCTCGATGTCGATGGAATCGATGCCGGCGAATTTCTTGAAGAGGACGGCCTTGCCCTCCATCACCGGCTTCGAGGCGAGCGCGCCGATGGCGCCGAGGCCGAGGACGGCGGTGCCGTTCGAGATGACGGCGACCATGTTGCCGCGTGCCGTGTAGTCCCAGGCAGCGTCGGGGTTGGCGGCGATCTCCTCGCAGGCGGCGGCGACGCCCGGGGAATACGCGAGGCCGAGGTCGCGCTGCGTCGCCATGCGCTTGGTCGGCTCGATCGCCAGCTTCCCGGGTCGCGGGTGGCGGTGGTAGTCGAGCGCGGCCTTGCGGAAATCCTCGTCCATGCTGGGTCCCCCTGATCGCGCCCCAGTCTAGCCACCGCCGGCCGCCAGCCCAAGGCGGCGGGATGGCGGCAGGGCCAGCGGTGAGCCATATGGATCTTCGGAGAGTCGGGAGCGCCGGGTCGGATGTTGGTGCGGTCGAGAAGATTCGAACTTCCACGGGGTTTCCCCCACCAGCACCTCAAGCTGGCGCGTCTACCATTCCGCCACGACCGCAAACCGGGGCGAGGCGGGGCGTATAGACGATGAACGCGCCGGTCGCAACAGGGCTTCCGCATTGGGAGGCGGCCGAGGGGCTGACGCCCTACGAGGCCGCGCTCGCCCGGATGGAGGAACGGGTGGCGGCGATCCGCGCCGGCACGGCGGAGGAGCTGGTCTGGCTGGTCGAGCACCCGCCGACCTACACGGCCGGGACCTCCGCGACGCCGGAGGGGCTGGTCGACCCGCGCTTCCCGGTCTTCCGGGCGGGGCGCGGGGGGCAGTGGACCTATCACGGGCCGGGGCAGCGAACCGCCTATGTGATGCTCGACCTCACCCGGCGCGGGCGGGACGTGCGGGCCTATGTCCACAACCTCGAGGACTGGCTGATCCGGGCGCTCTGGCGCTTCAACATCCACGGCGAGCGGCGGGCGGGGCGCGTCGGCATCTGGGTGGAGGACCGGGCGCGGGGGACGGAGGACAAGATCGCCGCCATCGGCGTCCGCGTCACGCGCTGGGTGAGCTGGCATGGCGTCGCGGTGAATGTCGATCCGGACCTCTCCCATTTTGGCGGCATCGTGCCCTGCGGCATCAGCCAGCACGGGGTGACCAGCCTGCACCGGCTCGGCGTGCTGGCGACGATGGAAGAGGTGGATTCGGCGCTGATGGCGGCCTGGGCGGAGGTTTTCGGTTAGAGCCTCTCCGGCTCACGCGGGTTCACAGACATGTTCGAGCCTGTTGTTTGATCGCAAGTACCCCCGATCAGGTGAGCCCCCCGAGCGGAGTTCGCTCTAGTCATCGTCCGGCGCGGGCGGCGGCTGCTGCTGGTGCAGGACCTCGATCCGCCGCTGCAGCTGGGTGATGCGGCGGCGAAGATCGGCATTCTCCCGCATCGACTGGCGCAGGCGGGACTGGGCGGCATCCAGCGCGTCGTGCGAGGGCGAGGTCGGCAGGCGCGGAGCCTTCGGCGCCGGGGCCAGGATGTCCTCCCAGCGGAGGCCGAGCCGGCTGACCATGCGATGCGCCGCCTCGGCCGCGGCGGCACGCTCGCCGACCTGGTCGGAGCCGAGCAGGGCCAGGATCCGGGCCAGCCTCGCCGCATCGGTCGCCCGCATTCCTCCTCCCCTCGCCTGCCCCGGAACCAGGGAGAAGCCATAACCCCGGGCCGGGGTTGCGGGGAGGGGGTGCCGGCCTTCAGGCGATCTGCAGCAGCCGCGCCGCCGTCTCGCCGAGCACGCCCGCCTTCTGTCGGTCGTTCAGCGAGGCGCAGGCCATGATGTGGTCGACCGGCTTCGGCGCCCAGGGATAGGGGTCGTCGCTGCCGAGGACGATCTGCGAGGCGCCGACCTGCGACTGGAGGTGGCGGATGGCCTCGGGGGTGAAGACCAGCGAGTCGAAGAAGATCTGCTTCAGGTATTCGGTCGGATTCGTCTTGAGCCGGATGTTCGGGTCGCAGCCGGCGGGGCCCACCAGGCAGGCATGGTCCGAGCGGTCGGCGTAGGAGGCGAGGTAGCCGCCGCCATGCGCGGCGATGATCCTGAGGCCGGGGAAGCGGTCGAGCGTGCCTTCGAAGATCAGGTGCGAGAGGGCGATCGTCGTATCGAGCGGGTTGCCGATGGCATTCCCCAGCCAGCCATTGCCGGAGAGGCGGCGGCTCAGCTCCGGCACGCCCTGAGGGTGTACGAAGAGGACGGCGCCCAGCTCCCCCGCCTTGGCCCAGACGGGGTGGAAGCGCGGGTCGGAAAATTCCAGGTTGCCGACCGAGCCGCCGATGGCCGCGCCCTTCAGGCCCTGGCGACGCATCGCCGTCTCCAGCTCCTGCACCGCGAGCTGCGGGTCCTGCAGGGTGAGGGAGGCGAAGCCGGCGACGCGGTCGCGGTGGGCCGCGCAGAACTCCGCCATCGTCGTTGCGGCGCGCCGGTGCAGGCCGGAGGAGCGCGGATGCGGGAGGCGGTGGGCTAGGCGTCGGGACGGTCCAGGCGCTCATAGACGAGGTGCAGGGCGCCGTTTGCCTTGGTTTCGCAGCGGAGGAGCCGAAGCTTGAGCTCGCCGGTACCCGGCGGGAAGAGCGGGATGCCCTCGCCCAGGATAACCGGGATCACCGCCATCTCGAGACGGTCGAGCTTGCCGATCGCGATCATGGCGCGGATGAGCTGGCCGCCGCCTTCGATCCAGACACGGCGGCACCCGCGGGCCTCGAGCTCGGCGGCAATGGCGGCCAGGTCGCCGGCGCGGGCCTCGACGCCCGGCGGCGCCTCCCCCAGCGGGCGGCTTGTCAGGACGATGGCGGGCTTGGCGGGATAGGGCCAGTCGCCGAAGCGCCGGATGGCCTCATAGGTCCCGCGCCCCATGAGGATCGCGTCGACGCCGGCAAGGAAGGCCTCGAAGCCGAACTCCTCGGCCGGATAGTCCGCGGCCAGCCAGTCTTCGACGGAGCCGTCCGGGCGGGCGATCTTGCCGTCGAGCGAGACGGCGATGTGGCAATGCCAGATCGTGCCGGCCACGGCGCAGCTTCTCCCTCACGCCTCCGCCACCCGGCCGACCGGCCGCGCGGGCGCCATCGGGGCCGGGGCGCCGTCGCGGCAGAGGGCCGAGAAGCCGGCCCCGGCGAAGGCCGCGACGGTGGCCAGCAGCCACATCCGGTCGTAGCTGCCGTCGAGGTCGAAGACCACGCCGCCGAGCCAGGCGCCGGTGAAGCCGCCGACCTGATGGCCGAGAAAGACCAGGCCGAAGATCGTCGCCAGCCAGCGCGTGCCGTAGTTGCGGGCGCAGAGCGCCACCGTCGGCGGCACGGTGGAGAGCCAGAGCAGCCCCATGATCGCCGAGAAGACCAGCACGCTCGCCGTCGTCTTCTCCACCAGCATGAAGCCGCCGATCAATACGCCCCGCGCGGCATAGATGATGACCAGCAGCTCCCGCCGGCGCCAGCGGCCGGACAGCTCGCCCGCGGTCAGCGATCCGGCGACGTTGAACAGGCCGATCAGGCTGATGGCCGCGGCGCCGACGCCGAGCGGCAGGTGGCAGCTCGCCACGAAGCCCGGCAGGTGGACGGCCATGAAGCTCACATGCAGGCCGCAGACGAAGAAGCCGAAGGAGAGGAACCAGAAGGTCGGGTCGCGCAGCGCGCGGCGAAGGGCGACGGTGGCCTTCTCCTCCGCCGCCGCGCCGGGGGCGGGCTTCGCCGCCTGGTCGTTCAGCGGCAGGGCGAGCGGGATCATCAGCAGGGAGACGGCGGCGATGGCGAGCAGCGCCCAGTGCCAGCCGGCGGCATGCAGGCCGAAGGCGACCACCGGCACGACGAGGAACTGGCCGAAGGAGGAGCCGGCGGTGCCGAGGCCGGTGGCGCGGCCGCGCAGGTTCTCCGGCAGCAGCCGGGTCAAGCTCGCCATGATGACGGGCATGCCGGCGGCGGAGACGGCGCAGCCCATCACCACCCCGGCAAAAAAGGTGAACCAGAAGAGGCTGGTCGAGAAGGCCATGCCGGTGAGGGCCACGGCCTGCAGCACCGCGCCGATCATGATGACGCGGCGGCCCCCGATGCGGTCCGCCACCTGGCCCCAGATCGGCTGGGTGATCCCGTTGCAGAGCACCTGCAGGGCGATGGCGAAGGCGAAGCCGCTGGCGCCCCAGCCCTGGGCCGCCGTCATCGGCGCGAGGAAGAGGCCGAGGCTCTGGCGCAGCCCCATGGCCAGCGCCGCCGTGACCACGCCGCAGCCGAGCAGCAGGGTGACGGACAGCCGTGTCGATGCAGGCATGGGCTTTCCTCTCCGGTCGCCGGCATGAGAGCATCGCGGGGCCGGGCGGGGCAACTGCGCAGGGCGCATGGCTCCACTGGCCCCACATGCTGGCAGGGCAGGGCCGCATCCGTGAATTGCGCAGCGGCGCGGGAAGTGCGAAGGGCGGCCTTCCACCGTCGGGGACTGGATGATGCTACGAGCCCTCTATGATCGCGTCCTGGCGCTGGCGGGGCACCGCCGGGCGCCGGCCTATCTGGCGGGCGTCAGCTTCGCGGAGAGCAGCGTCTTCCCGATCCCGCCGGATGCGATGCTGATCCCGATGTGCATCGCCCGGCCGGAGCTTGCCTATCGCTACGCGGCGATCTGCACCGTCGCCTCGGTGCTGGGCGGCGTGCTCGGCTACGCGATCGGCTTCTGGCTGTTCGACGCGCTGGCGGTGCCGGTGCTGCGCGCCTATGGCCATGCCGATGCCATGGCGACCTTCCAGGACTGGTACGACCGCTGGGGTGCGCTCGTCATCCTCATCAAGGGGCTGACGCCGATCCCCTACAAGATCGTCACCATCGCCTCCGGGGCGGCGCAGTTCAACTTCTTCATCTTCGTGCTGGCGAGCGTGGTGACGCGCGGGGCGCGCTTCTTCCTGCTCGCCTTCCTGCTGCGGCGCTACGGGCCGCCGATCCGCGACTTCATCGAGCGGCGGCTGACGCTGGTGACGACCGGCGCCGCCGCCGGGATCGTGCTGGGGTTCGTCGCGCTCCGCTTCCTCTGAGCGCCGGCCGGCTCAGGCCTGCCGCTCGCCGCCGTCGACGAAGAGCTCGGCGCCGGTGACGAAGCTCGCATCCTCGGAGGCGAGGAACAGCGCGGCCTGGGCCACCTCCTCCGGCTCGCCGACGCGGCCGATCGGGAGCGCGGCGGCGAATTGGCTGAGCAGGGCCTCCTGCTGCGCGGCATCCGGGCCGGCCAGCCCGACCAGGCCCGGCGTGCGCGTCGGGCCGGGGCTCAGGACGTTCACCCGGATGCGGCGCTCCTTCAGGTCGAGGATCCAGTTGCGGGCGAAGGCGCGCACCGCGGCCTTCGAGGCGGCATAGACGCTGAAGGCCGGCGTCCCCCCGCTGGCCGCGGTCGAGCCGGTGAGGATGACCGAGGCGCCGTCCACCAGCAGCGGCAGCGCCTTCTGCACGGTGAAGAGCACGCCCTTCACGTTGCGGCCGAAGGTGTCGTCGAACTGCGCCTCGGTGATCGAGCCGAGCGGCAGGAAGGAGCCGCCGCCGGCATTGGCGAAGAGCACGTCGATCCGCCCGGCCTCCGCCTTCACCCGCGCATAGAGCCGGTCGAGATCGGCCATGATGGCGGAATCGGCCTGGACGCCGGTGGCGTTCGGGCCAATCGCCGCGACCGCGGCGGCGAGCTCCGCTTCGCGCCGGCCGGTAATGAAGACCTGGGCGCCCTCGGCGGCGAAGCGCCGGGCGGTGGCGAGGCCGATGCCGCTGGTGCCGCCGGTGACGACGGCGACCTTGCCTTCAAGCTTGCGAGCCATGTCTGCAACTCCTCTGGACCATCGGGGAGGAAGATGTGGCCAGGGCGATCCCGTCAAAATAGAAAGGATTGCAAACCATCCTTGCAGGATTGCAAATGCCGGGGCTGCCGGATTTCGAAGGGCTGGCGATGGTCGCGGCGCTGGCGGAGGAGGGCTCCTTCGCCGCCGCGGCACGGTCGCTCGGCGTCTCGGTGGCGACGGTCTCCCGCGCAGTGGCGCGGCTGGAGGGGCGGCTGGGCGGCCGGGTCTTCAACCGCAGCTCCCGCCGCCTGGCGCTGACCGATCTCGGCCGCATCGTCGCCGAGCGGGCGGCCCGGGCCCGCAGCGAGGCGGAGGAGGCGGAGGCCGCCGGGCGCGAGCTGGCCAGCCAGCCGCGCGGCCTGGTCCGGCTTGCGGTGCCGATGTCCTTCGGGCTGCGCCGGGTCGCGCCGATCCTGCCGGGCTTCCTGCGGCGCTACCCGGATGTCGCCCTCGACCTGCATCTCAGCGACGCCGTCACCGACCTGGTCGGCGAGGGGTTCGATGCGGCGCTCCGCATCGCGGTGCTCGAGGACTCGTCGCTGGTGGCGCGGCGGCTCTGCCCGGTGGCGCGGATGGTCGTGGCCGCGCCGGCCTATCTCGCCCGCCACGGGCGGCCGCAGCATCCGCGGGAGCTCGCGGCGCATCGCTGCCTTGGCTACGCCTACCGCGCCCGGGGTGAGGCCTGGCGCTTCCTCGGGCCCGGCGGCGAGGAGGTTGCGGTCACCCCCACCGGCCCGCTGCGGGTGACGAATGTGGATGCCCTGCTGCCGACGCTGCTGGACGGGCTCGGCATCGCCGAGCTGCCGGATTTCGTGGCGGCGGAGCACCTCGCGGCGGGGCGGGTGGAGCTGGTGCTCCCCGCCTGGCGGATGGCGGCGGGCGGCCTCTACTTCATCACGCCCACCGCGCGCCACCGGCCGGCCAAGGTCGAGGTGCTGGCCGAGTTCCTGGCCGCCCGCCTCGCCGGCCCGGGTTGAGGCGGCGCCCCTACTCCTTCCAGGGATGGGCGGCCCAGAGCTTCTCGTAGTGCCCCTGCATCGCCACCAGCTCGCCGCGATACTCGTCCGGGCCGAGCAGGCGCAGCGGCAGGGCGAGCTGGGTGGCGGTGGCGGCCCATTCCGGATCGTCGACGGCGCGGCGGGCGGCATCCACCAGCCGGTCGAGCACCGGGCGGGGCAGGCCGGCCGGGGCGGCGAGGCCGCGCATCGAGCCCTCGACCACGTCGAAGCCCTGCTCGCGGAAGGTCGGCACATCGGCCATCACCGGCCAGCGCGCGGTGCCCATCTGGCCGAGCGGGCGAAGCTGGCCCTGGCGGAAATCGCCGATCGCCTCGCCAATATTGGTCACCGCGAGGTCGATCTGCCGCGCCAAGGTGGCGGTGCGGACCGGGGCGCCGCCGGCGAAGGGGATATGCAGGAATTTCGTGCCGGTGACGCGCTCCAGCGCCAGCACCGCCAGGTGGTCGTCGGAGCCGATGCCGGAGGTGCCGTAGCTCACCTGGCCGGGACGGCGCCGGGCCTCCTCCACCAGCCCGGCGACGTCGCGCAGCGGGCTGTCGGGCCGCACCCAGATGGCGCCTGGATCGTCGACGATGTTGAGGATCGGCGCGAAGTCGTCGAGGCGGAAGCGCGCCTGCGGCCGCTCGAGCGGGATGGTGACGATGGTCGGCGTGTTGATGAAGCCGATGGTGTAGCCATCCGGCTTGCTGCGGGCGAGCTCGGTGAAGCCGATCTCGCCCGAGGCGCCGGGGCGGTTGCTGACCACCACCGGCTGGCCGAGATACTTCTCCATGATCCGGGCGAGCGGCCGCGCCGCCGCATCCGTGCCGCCGCCGGCCGGGAAGGCCAGCACCATGGCGAGCGGGCGGTCGGGGAAGCCGGACTGGGCCCAGGCGGGCCGGATGGCGGGGGCGGCGAGCGGCAGGCCGGCCAGGCCGCCGATGAGGGCGCGTCTCTGCATGGGTGATCCTCCCGGTCTCCGCTTATGGGCGCGGCTACCGCGAGGATCGGATCATGCCGGCGGCGACGTTGCAACGATGCTGACGGGGCGGGCGACCATCCCGGCCTTCTCGCCCCGGCGGAAGCCGGCCGCCTCCTAGAAGCGGAAGGTCGCTTCCTGCGTCGTGCCGGTCAGCAGCATGGCCTTGGTGCAGCCGGCCGCCCAGGCGGCGGCGAGCGCCGCATCGAGCACGGCACGGCCATGGCCCTGGCGGCGATGCGCGGCATGGGTCACGACATTCTCGATGAAGGCATAGGGCCGGGTGCCGCGCGTCAGGTTCGGCACCTGGATCAGGGTGCAGCTGGCGATGGGCTCGCCTGCCTGCTCGGCGAGGAAGACGGTGAGGCCGGGCTGCACCAGCATCGCCTGCCAAGCCGCCTCGGCCGGCCCGGGCGGCGGCGCCGGGTCGGCCGGGTTCAGATGGCGGTAGAGGGCGAGGAGGCCGGGAAGATCCGCGGCGCGGGCCGGGCGGATGCTGCGGTCCATCGCTCCTCCGCGGCCGGGCGGGGCCCCCTACCCGTTCACCACCGTGCCGCCATTCGGGTGCAGCACCTGGCCGTTGATGTAGCTGCTGTCGCTCTCGGCCGCGAGGAAGATGTAGCTCGGCGCGCATTCGTCCGGCTGGCCGGGGCGGCCCATGCCGGAGGACTGGCCGTGCTTCGCCGTGCTCTCCTCGTCGAAGCTCGCCGGGATCAGCGGCGTCCAGATCGGGCCCGGCGCCACCGCATTCACCCGGATCTGCCGCGAGGGGTAGAGCTGCTGCGACAGGCTGCGGGTGAAGGCAAGGATGGCGCCCTTGGTCGAGGCATAGTCGATCAGCCCCGGGCTGCCCTTGTAGGCGGTGACGGAGGTCGAGTTCACGATGGCGCCGCCCTTCGGCATGTGCGCCAGCGCCGCCCGCGTCACCCAGAACATGCCGAGGATGTTGGTGCGGAAGGTGCGCTCCACCTGGTCCTCGGGGATCTCGGCGAAGTCGCCGCAGATATGCTGCTCGGCGGCGTTGTTCACCAGGATGTCGATGCGGCCGCCGAGCGCCTGCGCCGCCTCGGCCACGGCGCGGTGGACGAAGCCGCGGTCGCCGATGTCGCCGGCGATGGCGGTGCAGCGGCGCCCTTCGGCCTCGATCAGCCGCCGCGTCTCCCCGGCATCCTCGTGCTCGTCCTTGTAGAGGATGGCGACGTCGGCGCCCTCCTTGGCGAAGCCGATGGCGACCGCGCGGCCGATGCCGGAATCGCCGCCCGTCACCAGCGCGGTCCTGCCGGCGAGCTTGCCGCTGGCGCGCCAGTGCTCCATCCGATCCTGCGGGCGGGGGGTCATCTCCGTGGTGAGGCCGGGCTGGCGGTCCTGGCGTTGCGGCGGCTGGGGGGTCTGCTGGTCGTCGGGCATGGGGGTTCCTCCGTGCCGCGGCCAACGGGCTGATGCCGGCAGAGGTTGCCGCCGGCGAGTGGAACGGTCCCTTAAGACCTTCCGGGCATGCTGCGCGGGATGGACCAGACCGACGGCATCATCCCGCAGGCCGCCAGGTCGGGTGGGAGGCCAGGGCGCCCGCCCAAGGCCACTGCCTTCAAGCAGGCGATGGCCCGCGCCATGGAGGGCGCAGGGCCACCGGCCCGCCTGGCCGCGGCGCCGCGGCCGGCGGAGAATGCCTTCCATGCCCGCATCGCCCTCGCCGAGAGCAGCGCCCGCGCGCCCGGCCAGGGGCTCGGCGCCCGCAACCCGAGCTCCGGCGCCCTCGGCCGCCACCAGATCACGCCTCAGGCGCTGCGCGACCTCGGCTGGCAGGATGCCAGCGGGCAATGGACGGCGCTCGCGGCCCGGAACGGCGTGCGCTCCGAGGCCGATTTCCTCGCCAGCGCCCCGGCGCAGGAAGCCGCCATGGCGGCCTATCTCCGTCGCGCGGAGCAGCAGCTCGACCGCAATGGCAGCCTGGCGCGGGCGGGCAGCGCCGTCACCGGGATGGACGGGCAGGCCGTGCCGCTGACCGAGGCGGGACTGGTCGCGGCGGCGCACCGGCGAGGGGCGGGGAGCGTCGCGCGCTACCTGGCGCATCGCAGCGGCACGCCCGATGCGCCGCTGAGCCAGGCCGACCGCCGCGCCTTCGCCGCGGTGGAGGCCAGGCTCAGGGGCTTCGCGGCGCTGCCCTATGCGCTGGCGAGCAGGCCGGGCGGCCCGCAGAACGGCTGACGGGGCGGCGATCGGACGCAGCGCATCCGATCCCCTCGATCTCCCCGCGCCGAGCCGGCTTCAGGCGGTGCGGTCGCCGCCACCCGTCAAGGCCGCCTGCGCCGCGGCCAGGCGGGCAACGGGCACGCGATAGGGCGAGCAGGAGACGTAGTCGAGCCCGGCCTCCTCGCAGAACTGGATGGAGGCCGGGTCGCCGCCATGCTCGCCGCAGATGCCGAGCTTGAGGTCGCTCTTCACCCCCCTGCCCTTCTCCTTGGCGATCTTCACCAGCGCGCCGACGCCCTCCGGGTCGATCGAGATGAAGGGATCCTTCGGCAGGATGCCCTTCTCGACATAGAGCGGCAGGAACTTGCCGGCATCGTCGCGCGAGAGGCCGAAGGTGGTCTGCGTCAGGTCGTTGGTGCCGAAGCTGAAGAAGTCCGCGACCTCGGCGATTTTGTCGGCGATCAGCGCGGCGCGCGGCAGCTCGATCATCGTCCCGACGTAGTACTCGATCGTCTGGCCGCTCTCGGCGAAGACCTCCTTCGCCACTTTGTCGACCTGGGCGCGCGTGATCTCGAGCTCGCGGCGGGTGGCGACGAGCGGGATCATAATCTCCGGCACCGGCGCCGCGCCCGTCTCCTTCGCGGTGGCGACGGCCGCCTCGAAGATGGCGCGGGCCTGCATCTCGTAGATCTCTGGGTAGGAGATGCCGAGGCGGCAGCCGCGATGCCCGAGCATCGGATTGGCCTCAGAGAGGTCGGCGGCGCGGCGCTGCATGGTCAGCGGGTCGGTGCCGAGGGAGACGGCGATCTCGGCGATTTCCGCCTCGCTATGGGGGAGGAATTCGTGCAGCGGCGGGTCGAGCAGGCGGATCGTCACCGGGAGCCCCGCCATGATGCGGAACAGCTCGATGAAGTCGGCGCGCTGGAAGGGCAGCAGGCGGGACAGCGCCTCGCGCCGCCCCCCCTCGGTCTCCGACATGATCATCTGCCGCACCGCGCCGATGCGCTCCGGGTCGAAGAACATGTGCTCCGTCCGGCACAGCCCGATGCCCTCGGCGCCGAATTTGCGCGCCGTGTCGGCATCGAGCGGCGTCTCGGCATTGGTGCGGACCTTGAGGCGGCGGACGCCGTCGGCCCATTCCATCAGCGTGGCGAAGTCGCCGGAGAGCTGCGGCTCCACCATGGCGACAGAGCCAATGAAGATCTCGCCGGTGGCGCCGTCGAGGGTGATGATCTCGCCGCCGCGGATGGTCTGGCCGCCCGCCATCAGCATCTGCGAGGAATAGTCCACCGTGACGCCGCCGGCGCCGGCGACGCAGGGCCGGCCCATGCCGCGGGCGACGACGGCCGCATGGCTGGTCATGCCGCCGCGCGTCGTCAGGATCCCCCGCGCGGCATGCATGCCGTGGATGTCCTCCGGGCTCGTCTCGATGCGGACGAGGATGACGGCCTCGCCCTTCGCCGCCCGGGCCTCCGCCTCGTCGGCCGAGAAGACGACGGCGCCGCTGGCGGCACCCGGGCTGGCCGGCAAGCCCTTGGCGAGCAGCCGGCGCGGCGCCTTCGGGTCGAGCGTCGGGTGCAGCAGCTGGTCGAGCGCCGAGGGGTTCACGCGCTTGATGGCTTCGGTCCGGTCGATCAGCCCCTCGCGCGCCATGTCGACGGCGATCTTGAGGCTGGCGGCGGCGGTGCGCTTCCCGTTGCGGGTCTGCAGCATGTAGAGCTTGTTCTGCTGGACCGTGAACTCGATGTCCTGCATGTCCGCATAGTGCTGCTCGAGCTTGGCGCGGACGGCGACGAGTTCCTCATAGGCCTTCGGCATGGCGACTTCCATGCTGCGCTCGCCCGGCTTCGCCTTGAGTTGCGCCATGGGCTGCGGCGTGCGGATGCCGGCCACCACGTCCTCGCCCTGGGCGTTGATGAGGTACTCGCCGTAGAAGATGTTCTCGCCCGTCGAGGGGTCGCGGGTGAAGCAGACGCCGGTCGCGCAATCCTCCCCCATATTGCCGAAGACCATGGCCTGGACGTTGACCGCCGTGCCCCAATTGGCGGGGATGTCGTGCAGGCGGCGATAGGTGTTGGCGCGGGCGTTCATCCAGGAGCCGAAGACCGCGCCGATCGCCGCCCAGAGCTGCGCCTCGGGGTCCTGCGGGAAGGGCTTGCCGGTGACCTGAGCCACCATCTCCTTGTAGCCGGTGACGACCGTCTTCCAGTCATCGGCGGTGAGCTGCGTGTCCTCCTGGACGTCGCGGCTGATCTTCACCTCCTCGATGATCTCCTCGAAGCGGTGATGGTCGACGCCGAGCACGACGCTGCCGAACATCTGGATGAAGCGGCGGTAGCTGTCCCAGGCGAAGCGCGGGTCGCCGGAGGCGGCGGCGAGGCCGTCGACCGTCTCGTCGTTGAGGCCGAGGTTCAGCACGGTGTCCATCATCCCCGGCATGGAGACGCGGGCGCCGGAGCGGACGGAGACGAGGAGGGGCTTGCGGTGGTCGCCGAAGCGCATGCCGACGGCCTGCTCGATGAGGCCGAGGGCGGCGCCGACCTGGTCCTTCAGCTCCTGCGGGTACTGCTTCTCGTGGTCGTAGTAGTAGGTGCAGACCTCGGTGGTGATGGTGAAGCCGGGCGGGACGGGCAGGCCGATGCTGGCCATCTCGGCCAGGTTGGCGCCCTTGCCGCCGAGCAGGTTGCGCATCTCGGCCTTGCCCTCGTTATGGCCGGCACCGAAGCTGTAGACCCACTTGCTCACGGGCGAGTTCCTTGTGTTTGGCGAGGCGACAGGGCGCCGGTCAGGGCCGAGAGTGTGCCATTCCGGCGCCAATTCAACCTTCGATTTTTGAGAAGTCCGCGACCGCCTCCATGGCGGCGCAGAGGCGGCTGAGCAAACGCAAGCGGTTGGCGCGCAGTTTCGTATCCGGGTCGTTCACAACAACGGTTTCGAAGAAGGAATCGAGCGGGGCGCGGAGGGCGGCCAACGCCCCCATGGCGGCGAGGAAATCCTCGCGGGTCAGGGCGGCCGCGACCTCGGCCGAGCGGGCCTCGACGGCCCCGGCGAGCGCGGCCTCGGCGGGGAGGGCAAGCAGGGCGGGGCCGACCGGGCCGTCATGCGGGCCGTCCTTCCGCGTCTCGATGCGGAGGATGTTGGCGGCGCGCTTGTAGGCGGCGAGGAGGTTGGCGCCGTCGGGCGTCGCCAGCATGGTCTCGAGCGCGGCGGCGCGGGCGAGGAGGCGGACGAGGTCGTCATCGGGCGTCGCGCCGAAGATGGCGGCGACCAGGTCGTGGCGGGCGCCCTCGGCGCGGAGCTGGACGCGGAGGCGGTCGGTGAGGAAATCCAGCAGGCCGGCGGCGAAGGCGGCAACCATCGGCGGGTGCGTTGAGTCGGCAGGCGGCTGGAAGCCGGCGTTCAGCTTCTCGGCGGCGACCTCCATGCCGAATTCCGGGCTGGCGGTGCTGCCGGTGGCCTGCGGGTAGCCGAAGAAGGCTTCGCCGATCAGCCCGGCGAGGCCGAGGCGCAGCCCGCCCTCGCGAATCATGCGGATGACGCCGAGCGCCGCGCGGCGCAACGCGAAGGGGTCGCCCGAGCCGGTCGGCCGCTCGCCCACCGCGAAGAAGCCGGTGAGCTGGTCCAGCTTGTCGGCGAGCGCCACGGCGACCGAGACCGGCTCCGAGGGCACCGCATCGCCGGGGCCGAGGGGGCGGTAATGCGCGCCGATCGCCTCGGCGATGCGTGGGTCCTCGCCATCGGCCAGCGCATAGGTGCGGCCCATGATGCCCTGGACCTCGGGGAATTCGCCGACCATCCCCGTCGCCAGGTCGGCCTTGGCCAGGCGGCCGGCGCGGGCCGCCAGCGCCGGATCGGTCCCGACATGGGGGGCGATGAGGGCGGCGAGGCGCTCCAACCGCCGCACCCGCTCGCCCTGGGTGCCGAGCTTGGCGTGGAAGACCACGGCCTCCAGCTTCGGCAGGAACTCCTCCAGCCGCTGCTTGCGGTCCTGGTCGCGGAAGAAGCGGGCATCGGCCAGGCGGGCGCGCAGCACCCGCTCATTGCCGGCGATGATGACGGCGCCGCTATCCTCGGGGATGATGTTGGCGACGAGGGCGAAGCGCGGCGCCGGGCTTCCGTCCGGGTGGCGGAGCGCGAAGTAGCGCTGGTTCACCCGCATGGTGGTGCGCATCACTTCCGGCGGCAGGTCCATGAAGGCCGCGTCGATGGAGCCGAGCAGCGGCACCGGCCACTCCACCAGCCCCGCGACCTCGGCGAGCAAGCCGCGGTCGGGGACGACCTCCAGCCCCTCGCGAGCGGCGAGCTCGGCGATGCCGGCCTCGATCAACCTCTCCCGCTCCGCCGCGTCGGCGATGACGAAGCGCTGGCGGAGGCCGGCCTCGTACTCGGCGAAGGAGGTGACGGCGAAGGGCTCGGTGCCGGCGAGGATGCGGTGGCCCTCGGTGAGGTCGGCGGCCAGGATGCCATGCACTTGGTCCTCGCCATGGGCGAGGGGGAAGCGCACCGGGCGGCCATCGAAGAGGCAGAGCACGCGCTGCAGGGGGCGGACCCAGGCGAAGTCGCTGCTGCCCCAGCGCATGGATTTCGGCCAGGGGAAGCCGCGCAGCACGGCGGGGACAGCGCGGGCGAGAAGCTCCTCGGCCAGCGTCACCTCGCCGGGCTTGGCGAGGACCCAGAACTCACCCTCCTCCTTCAGCTGCTCGCGCGTCGCGCCATGCTTGCGGAGGAAGCCCTCCAGCGCCTGGGGCGGGGCGTTGCGGCGGGGGCCGCGCTCCTCCTTGCCCGGCGTCTCGGCACGGGCGGCCATCTCGCCGACCACGGCGATGCGGCGGGGGCCGGAGAGCGGGCGCGGCGGCTCCGGCATCAGCGGGCGCAGCTCGGCCTGGAGCAGGCGGGCGAAGTCCTCCGCCGCCCGGGCCTGCATGCGGGCGGGAATTTCCTCGGAGAAAAGCTCGATCAGCAATTCGGGCATCGGTTACAGCGCCGCTTTCACGTCGGTCCGGGCGAAGTCCTCGCCCTTGAACAGGAGAGGCTCGTTGCGATGCCTGGCAAGGGCATAGGCGAAGCAGTCGCCGAGGTTGAGGCCGGCCGGGTGGCGGCCCTTGCCATAGCGGCGCCAGCCATCCGCAGCCAGGGCAGCATGTTCGGCCGTGAAGGGGACGACCTCGGCCTTGGATAGCGCAAGGAGGGCATCCACCTCGATGCGCGCCTCGGGCCCGCCCCTGCCCTCCGAGACGAGCGCCAGCTCCACAAGGGTCGCTGAAGAGATGGCAACCTTGTCGGCGCGGGTGAGCGCGCCGGTGAAAGCCTCCCGCTCCGGCTCGCGCTGGAGGATGGCCATGAGGGCCGAGGTATCGAGGATCACTTGGGCAGCCCGTTCTCGTCGTAGAGATCGGAATGGTCGCTGGTGCTGCCGGGCGGGAAGAGCTTCGAGGCACGGTCGGAGATCGCGATGATGGCCTCGAAGCGCCGCTGCCGCTCCTCGTCCCGCGCCGCGGTCTCGCGCAGCAGGCGCTCGTGGACGGCGCGGCGGATGGCCTCGGTGGTGGTGGTGCCGATCAGCTCGGCCAAGGCCTTGGCCTCGGCGATCAACGCCTCGTCCTTGATGTTCAGCTGGCCCATGCGAGGCTCCGGGGTAGATCAAGGAAGGGCATTCTACCCTACCCCTCCCCCTTCAGCCACGCCTCGCAGCAGCCCTTCGCCAGCGTCCGCACCCGGCCGATATAGGCGGCGCGCTCGGTCACGCTGATGGCGCCGCGGGCGTCGAGCAGGTTGAAGCGGTGGCTGGCCTTGATGCACTGGTCATAGGCGGGCATCGCCAGGCCCTGCGCCAGGAGGGCGGCGCACTCCTGCTCCGCATCCTCGAAGTGGCGGAACAGCATCGGCACGTCGGCGAATTCGAAGTTGTGGGCGCTGTACTCGCGCTCGGCGCGGAGGAAGACCTCGCCGTACTTCACGCCCTCGTCATTGAAGTCGAGGTCGTAGATGCTGTCCTTGCCCTGGAGGTACATCGCCAGCCGCTCGAGGCCGAGGGTCAGCTCGCAGCAGGGCACGGCGCAGGGGATGCCGCCGACCTGCTGGAAATAGGTGAACTGCGTCACCTCCATCCCGTCGCACCAGACCTCCCAGCCGAGGCCCCAGGCGCCGAGCGTCGGGCTCTCCCAATCGTCCTCGACGAAGCGGAAGTCATGGACCCTGGGGTCCATCCCGAGCGCGCGGTAGGCATCGAGCAGCAGGGATTGCGGGTCGCGCGGGCTCGGCTTCAGGATCACCTGGTACTGGTAGTAGTGCTGCAGCCGGTTGGGGTTGTCGCCGTAGCGGCCGTCGGAGGGGCGGCGGCTCGGCTGCACATAGGCGGCCTTCCAGGGCTTCGGGCCGAGGGCGCGGAGCGTCGTCGCCGGGTGGAAGGTGCCGGCGCCCACCTCCATGTCGTAGGGTTGCAGGATGAGGCAGCCCTGCGCCGACCAGAAGGCATGCAGGCGGAGGATGATGTCCTGGAAGCTCGGCGGCTTCGGGCGGAGGGCGGGGGAGGCCAGGCTCTGCATGCGGCGCCTTTTGCCACGGCCCCGCTCGCGAACATAGTGGGGCACCAACAGAGCGGGCGATCCCATGACCGAGACCGAAACACTGATCCGCGCCTACTACGCCGCCTTCGCCGCCGGCGACCGCGGGGCGATGCTGGCCCTGCTGGCCGAGGACGTGGCGCATGAGGTGAACCAGGGGCCGCGGCAGGTGGGGCGCGAGGCCTTCCGCGCCTTCCTCGCCCATATGGATGCCTGCTACCGCGAGAGCATCCGCGACCTGGTGGTGATGGTGGACGGCACCGGCGGCCGGGCGGCAGCGGAGTTCATCGTCGAGGGAGAGTACCTCGCCACCGATGCCGGCCTGCCGGAGGCGCGCGGCCAGCGCTACAGCCTGCCGGCCGGAGCCTTCTTCGCCCTCGAGGGCGGGCGGATTGCGCGGGTGACGGTCTACTACAACCTCGAGGACTGGATCCGGCAGGTCTCCGCCTAGAGCCCGAGGCGGGCCCAGGCGGCGCGCTCCTCGGCGGCGGCGATCACGGCCTCGGCGGAGAGGCCGGGGAGCAGGCGGCGCAGCAGCGAAGGGCGGCGGATGCCGAAGGGGACGAGCTTCGCCTTGGGGCCGAAGCGTCGCTTCACCTCCTCCGCCGCATCGCCGAGGCGGTCGGCAAGGCCAAGCTCCACCGCACGCCGGCCGGGCCAGAAGCGGCCGGTGAAGAGCTCCTCGGCCGGGGCCTTCAGCCGCTCGCCGCGGCGGGAGGCGACCCAGTCGCGGAACTCGCCATGCAGCTCGCCGAGCAGGGTGTCGAGCCGGGCGACATCCTCCGGCCGCTCCGGGGCGAAGGGGTCGAGGAAGCTCTTCTCGCTCCCGGCGGTGTGCATCCGCCGCTCGATGCCGAGGCGCTGGATCGCCCCCTCCAGGCCGAAGCCCGCGGCGATGACGCCGATCGAGCCGAGGATGGAGGCCGGGTCCGCCACGATCTCATCCGCGGCGCAGGCGATCCAGTAGCCGCCGGAGGCCGCGGCATCCTCGACGCAGGCGATGACGGGGAGCCGCTTCTCCTCCGCCAGGCGGCGGATGTGGCGGGCGATGAGGCTCGACTGCACCGGCGAGCCGCCGGGGGAGTTGATGACGAGGAAGACGGCCGCCGCCCGCTTCAGCGCGAAGGCGCGCTCGAGCGCCGGGGCGATGCCGGCGAGGCTCAGCCCGCCGCCGAAGCCGGGCCGGGGGGTGATCGTGCCCTGGAGGCGCACCAGGGCGACGCGCGGGTCGCGGGAGAGGAGGGGGAGGGTGAGGGGCATGCGCGCAAGACATGCCCGCGCCGGCGCCGGCATCAAGCCCCGGCCACGCGCTCTTGCCCTGGCGCCCGGCCTTCGCCAGCCTGCCGCCGAAGCAAGGGGAGAAGGCCAGGATGTTTGATTTCAAGGGCAAGCGGGTGGTGGTCTGCGGCGGCAGCCGGGGCATCGGCCGCTCCATCGCGCTCGGCTTCGCAGGGGCCGGCGCCGCGGTCTCCATCTGCGCGCGGAGCGCCGGGCCGCTGGAGGCCACGCGGGCGGAGCTCGCGGCGCATGGCGTCCAGGCCCATGCCGCGCCCTGCGACCTCGGCGACGGACCGGCGGTGAAGGCCTATGTCGCAGCGGCGGCCGAGGCGCTCGGCGGGATCGACGTGCTGGTGAACAATGCCAGCGGCTTCGGCTCGCAGGACACCGAGGAGCATTGGGCGCAGGGCCTCTCGGTCGATGTCATGGCGACCGTCCGGGCGACGCATGCCGCCCTGCCCTTCCTCGAGCGGGCGCGGGGCAGCATCCTCAACGTCTCCTCCATCTCGGGCTACCGGCCCTCGGTGCGGACGCCGGCCTATGCGGCGGTGAAGGCGCTGCTGATCAACTACACCGCCTCCCAGGCGGCGATGTATGCGCCGAAGGGCATCCGGGCGAATGCGGTGGCGCCGGGCTCCATCGAATTCCCCGGTGGCTCCTGGGAGCAGCGGCGGACCTCCGACCCCAAGCTCTATGGTGCCATCCTCGGCAGCATCCCCTTCGGCCGCATGGGCACGCCGGAGGAGGTGGCGAATGTCGCGCTCTTCCTGGCAAGCCCGCTGGCCGGCTGGGTGACGGGCCAGACCATCGTCGTCGACGGGGGCCAGATGCTCTGACCCTCTCCCCATGGCGTCGCTGCGCGAGGCCATGGGGGCGCCTCAGGTTGCGGACGGCCAGCCGTCTCGGAGAAGCATGATGGACACTGCCGGCCGCATCCTCGTCGTCAACCCGAACTCCTCCCTCTCCTGCACGGCGGGGATCGCGGCGGCGCTGGCGCGCTTCGGCACGCTCGCGCGGTTCGAGGTGGTGCGGTTGGAGGAGGGGCCGCCGGCGATTGCCAGCTGGCGGGACTGGCATTCGGTCGCCGAGCCGCTCTGCCGGCTGGTGGAGCGGGAGGAGGCGGCGGCCTACGTCATCGCCTGCGTCTCCGACCCCGGGCTGGAGGCGGTGCGCAGCGCGACGCGGCGGCCGGTGCTGGGGATGTTCCGCAGCGCGGTCGCGGCGGCGATGGTGCGGGCCGAGCGCTTCGGCGTCATCGGCTTCGTCGCGGCGAGCGAGGCGCGGCAGCGCCTGGCGCTGCGAGGGATGGGGGTGGAGGAGCGGCTGGCCGGCTGGACCCCGCTCGACCTGCCGATGGAGGTGCTGACCGACCCGGAGGCGCCGCGGGCGCGTATCCGCGAGGCGGCGCGGGCGCTGGCGTCTGCGGGGGCGGGCGCGATCGTGCTGGGCTGCACCGGGATGGCCGGGCATGTCGCCGCGGCGGAGGATGCCGCGGGGCTCCCGGTGATCGAGCCCTGCGCGGCGGCAGGGGCGATGGCGCTGCTGGCCACCGCCCCCGGTTGACGCGGCCTTAGATGCCGGACTTCTCGCCCTGGGTCTCGAGCTGGATGTAGCGCTGGACCGTCTGCGGCAGGTTCTGGCCGACGAACTCGGCCATCTTCACCTCCTCCTGGAGGCTCTGCTGCAGGAGGCCGAGGCCCTCCTGGTCGCCCGCCGCCTGCGCCATCTCCATGAGGCCGCGATAGGATGCGATCTCGAAATGCTCGAAGGCGTAGTTGGCGAAGGTGTTCTTCAGGATCTCGTCCTGCATCGGGGCATGCGCCATCGCGGCGAGATTGCCCATCAGCCCGGTGCCGAAATCCTTCAGCGCGGAATGGCTGGTGCCGAGCCGCTCGAGGATCTGCTCCAGGCGCTGGGCCTGGACCTGGCTCTCCTCGATATGCGACTTCAGGCGGGCCGCCATCTCCGGGTAGCTCTCGATGCGCTCGACCTGGCGCTCGAGCAGCTGCACCGCCTGCTTCTCGAGGGCATGGGCGTTCTTGAGGCCGGTGATGTAAATGTCCTGGGCGCTGCTTGCCATGAGGTGTCTCCTGTGTTTCCTGCGCAAGAACAGCGTCGGGCGGGGGGCGGTTCCCGATGGGGGGGGACCGTTCCGGTCGCATGACTCGGGACCCGGGAACGCCGGACGGGGTTATGGCGCTCTCCCGGCATGGAAGAGGACAGGCCAATGCGCTGGGATGCGACGACCTCCGGCGCCGGCAAGGCGCCCCGCTTCGTGCCGGCGCCGCTTGGCACGGCGGTCTGGCGCGGACTCCGCAACCGCTGCCCCTATTGCGGCGTCGGGCGGGTCTTCGCCGGCTACCTGTCGCTGGTGCCGGAATGCAGCAACTGCCACGCGCCGCTCGGCCGCCTGCGGGCGGATGACGCGCCGCCCTACTTCACCATCTTCCTCGTCGGCCACATCCTGGTCCCGCCCGTTTTCTGGGTGGAGAAGGCCTATGAGCCGCCGATGTGGGTGCACATGGTCGTCTGGTTGCCTCTCTTCACCATCCTCTGCATCCTGCTGCTGCGGCCCATCAAGGGCGGGGTGGTGGGGTGGATGAGCACGCTCGGGATCGTCTCGGTGGAGGATGACGAGGAGGAGGAGGCGCCGGCCCCGGCCCCGCCCCCGTTGCGCGGGCTGCCCGACCGGAATGCCTGAGCCAGCGGACGCGGCGCGGCGGATTGCCCAGCTGGAGCTGCCGGATGCCAGCCCCCTCCCTTCGGCCTATGCCGAGGCGGACCGGCGCCAGGCGGTGCAGGACCTGCTGGCCGGCAACAGCTTCGACCCGCTCGGCGTGCCGGGCGGGCCCTTCGTGCTGCATCTCTGCGTGCGGGACGGGCGGCTGGTCTTCGACATCCGCGACGAGGCGGAGGTGGCGGTGCGGGCCGTGGCGCTGGCGCTCGGCCCCTTCCGACGGCTGATCAAGGACTACCACATGATCGTCCAGAGCCATGAGCAGGCGGTCAGCGAGGGCGGGCACGAGGCGCGCATCCAGGCCATCGACATGGGCCGGCGCGGGCTGCACAACGAGGGCGCGGCATTGCTCGTGGAGCGGCTGGAAGGCCGCATCGGCCTCGACTTCGAGACGGCGCGGCGGCTCTTCACCCTGGTCTGCGCGCTGCACCAGCGGATCTAGCGGGCATCCCATCCATGAAGATCAACGGCACCCCCTATCGCAGCGTCTGGGTGGACCCGGAAGATGGCTGGTCCGTCCGCATCTTCGACCAGACCAGGCTGCCCTGGTCGGTGGACATGCTCCGCCTCGCCACCTGGGAGGAGGCGGCGCATGCCATCCGCTCCATGCAGGTGCGCGGGGCGCCGCTGATCGGGGCCGTTGCCGCCTATGGCGTGGCGCTGGCGATGCGGGCCGACCCGGCCTCGCTCGACCGGGTGCTGCCGGCGCTCAACGCGACCAGGCCGACGGCGATCAACCTGCGCTGGGCGCTCGACCGGCAGCGCGCCCGGCTGCACAACCTGCCCGTCGAGGCGCGGGCGGAGGCGGCCTATGCCGAGGCGGCCGCCATCGCCGACGACGATGCCGAGACCTGCCGGCGCATCGGCGAGAACGGGCTGCCGCTGTTGGCCGAGGTTGCGGCGCGCAAGGGCCGCGTCAACGTCCTCACCCATTGCAATGCCGGCTGGCTGGCAACCGTCGACTGGGGTACGGCGCTGGCGCCGATCTACATGGCGCATGACGCCGGGCATGCCGTGCATGTCTGGGTCGACGAGACCCGGCCGCGCAACCAGGGCGCGGCGCTGACCGCCTTCGAGCTCGGCGCGCATGGCGTTCCCCACACCGTCATCGCCGACAATGCCGGCGGGCACCTGATGCAGCACGGCGATGTCGACATCTGCATCGTCGGCACGGACCGGGTGACGCGCCAGGGCGACGTCGCCAACAAGATCGGCACCTACCTCAAGGCGCTGGCGGCGCGGGACAACGGCATCCCCTTCTGGGTGGCGCTGCCGCATTCGACGCTCGACTGGCGCGTCAGGGACGGCGTCGCCGAGATCCCGATCGAGGAGCGGTCGGGGGCCGAGGTGACGGAGCTCACCGGCCGCACCGCGGACGGGCGGATCGAGACGGTGCGGGTGGTGGCCGAGGGCAGCGCCGCCGCGAACCCGGCCTTCGACGTGACCCCGGCACGGCTGGTGACGGGGCTCATCACCGAGCGCGGCCGCTGCGAGGCGAGCGAGCCGGCGCTCGCCGCCATGTACCCGGAACTCGCCGGGCCGTAGAGGCCCGGCCACCTTGACTCGTGCGTTCCGGAAAGAATTGTATTCGATGTGAAATCCGACCGTCATCCGCCGGCTATGCTGCGGCTGCATGGTCCGCCGCCGCGTGGTTCGAGGGGGTTGACGAATGATGCGCAAGACCCGGCTTCTGGCGGCTGGCATTCTGCTTTCGATGGCGACACGGCCCGTCCAGGCGCAGGATGCGGCGCGGATGGAGGCGATCGAGCGGCAGCTGCGCAGCCTGCAATCGGAGCTGGCCCGGCTGCGGCGCGAGGCGGCGACGGCCCGGCAGGAGGCGGAGCGCAGCCGGGCGGAGACGCGGGAGACGCAGCGGCGCCTCGACACCGCGCCGCCCCCGCCCGTCGTCGCCGCGGCGCCGGCCCCGTCGCGGCTGGAGCCGGAATACGGCCGCCTCACCTTCCCCAACAACCGCCCGACCTTCACCTCCCCCGACGGGCGCTTCGCCGCCTCGCTCGGCGGCCAGTTCCAGTACGATATCGGCGGCTACCTGCGGGACGCGCCGGGCACGCCGAACAACCGCGGGGTGCGCGACCTCGACACCTTCGGCCAGAACCTCCGCCGCGCGCGGCTGCTGTTCAGCTTCAAGTACGACGACTTCGTCTTCAACATCACGCCGGATTTCGGCGGCTCGCCGGACGGGACGCCGACGCTCTACGAGGCGAATTTCAACTGGAGCCCGGTCCGGCCGCTCACCCTGACCCTCGGCTATTACAAGCCCTGGTACACGCTTCAGGACTCGATGAGCACGAACGACTTTCTCTTCCTGGAGCGGCCGAGCATCGTCGAGATCGCCCGCAACATCGCCGCCAGCGATGGCCGTTCCTCGGTGGGCGGGCGCTGGGCGGAGAACCGTTGGTTCGCTGCGGCATACCTGACGGGGAACACCTACGGCAGCAACACACAGAACCAGGGCACGCCGGACCAGACCGGCGGCACGGCGCGCATCGCCGGGCGGCCGGTCGCCAACGACGACATGGACCTGCATCTCGGCCTCTCCGGCAACATGGCCTTCGACATCCGCCGCACCTCGAGCGGGCAGACCCTGCAGCTGCGCGACCGGCCGGAGCTGCGGATCGACCAGTCGCGGCTGATCGACACCGGCGCGCTCAATGCCGACAGCGCCTATGCCTGGGGCCCGGAATTCGGCCTGCGCTGGCGGAATTTCCTGGTGCAGGGCGAGTATATCCGCATCGGCGTCGAGCAGTCCTCCGCCGGCGCCACGCCGCGGCCGGACCTGCATTTCGACGGCGGCTATGTGGAGGCGAGCTGGGTGCTGACCGGCGAGCCGCGGCGCTACAGCGCCTCCAGCGCCGCCTTCTCCCGGCCCAGGCCGCGCAACCCCTTCAGCCTGCGCGAGGGCGGCTGGGGCGCCTGGGAGGCGATGGCCCGCTACAGCGTCGCCGACCTGAACGACAAGGTGACGCGGGGCACGGCAGCCTCCGTCACCGGCGGCGTGTATGGCGGGCGCCAGGAGGTGGTGGGGCTCGGGCTGAGCTGGTACCCGAACACCCTGCTGCGCTTCATGCTGGACTGGAACATCGTCAATGTGGACCGGCTGAACGCGGCCGGCACGACGCAGGTCGGCCAGCGCTTCCACACCATCGCGCTGCGGTCCCAGTTCGCCTTCTGAGCCGCGACGGGCGGCCTCAGCGGCCGTAGAGCGCCGGGACCGGATGGCGGTCCCGGCTGGTGCGCTCCAGGATCAGCAGCCCGGCGATCAGCATGCCGCCGGCACCGCAGGCCGCCCAGAAGGCCAGCATCGGCGGCACGCGGCCGGGGGTGAAGGCATCCGACAGCAGCAGGGCGACCAGGGCGCAGACCACAGCCAGGGCGGCGCCGATCAGGCTGCAGGCGATCCGTTGCATGCTCAGTTGCTCCATTCATCGAGGGCCAGCCGGCCCGTGCGATGGTAAGAACACCTGGGGCTTGGCGGTTTCGGGCCGGTGTTGAGGCGATTTCGTGGCAAGCTCCCCGGTTGCGCGACGGCACCGAATGCCGGATCGTACCGTCCCGACGCCTGCCGGGAGCCCTCGTCCATGATCCGTGCCCTCCTTGCCGCCCTGCTCGGTGCCGGCCTGCTGGCCGCGCCGGCCCTCGCCCAAACCACCGTCGGCGCGCCGGCCGGCAGCCAGCCGCCCTTGCGCTGCGCGGTGGACGGCACCTTCGCGCCGCATGCCTTCCCGAGCCTCCAGGGCGGGGTGCAGGGCTTCCAGATCGACCTCTTCGATGCCGTGGCGAAGCGGCTGGGCCGTTCGCTCGTCATCGACAGCGCCAGCTTCTCCGGCCTCATCCCGGCAATGAATGCGGGGCGCTACGACTTCCTCTGCGCCCCCACGACGGTGACGCCGGAGCGCGCCCAGAGCCTGCTCTTCACCGAGGGCTATCTCTGGACCGAGCTGCAATTCGGCATCAGGCGCGGCAGCACGCCGATCCGCTCGGAGGAGGACCTGCGCGGCAAGACGGTGAGCGTGAACAAGGGTACGCCCTACGAGCAGTGGGTGCGCAACAATGCCGAGCGGCTGGGGCTCACGCTGCTCGCCTTCGACACCCAGCCGGATGCGGTGCAGGCGGTGCTGCAGGGCCGCGCCTATGCCAACCTTTCGGGCAACACGGTGATCAAGTACTCGGCCGCGCGCACGCCGCAATTCATCGCCGACTTCGTCCTGCCGGGCACGCGCTTCCATTGGGCGACGCCGGTGCGGCAGGACAACGCGGCGATGCGCGCCCAGCTCGAGGAGGCGATCGAGTGCCTCAAGAAGGACGGCACCATCGCCCGCCTGTCCGAGACGTGGTTCGGCGCGGCGCCGAAGGAGGACGATGCGGAGCGCGTCGCCTTCCCCGGCTACGGCCCGCCCAACCTGCCTGGCTACGATGCGACGCCGGTGCGCGCGGCCTGCGGGTAGCCATGCCGGCAACGGGGGCGCCGATCGTCGAGGCGCGCGGCATCCACAAGCATTTCGGTGCCCTGCACGTGCTGAAGGGCGTCGACCTCGTGGTACGGGAGCGCGAGCTGGTCTTCGTCATCGGGCCGAGCGGCTCCGGCAAGTCGACGCTGCTGCGCTGCCTCAACCGGCTGGAGGAGCCGAGCGGCGGCGCCATCACCGTCGACGGCATCGACATGCTCGACCGCCGCACGGACCTCAACAAGGCCCGGCAGCGGATCGGGATGGTCTTCCAGTCCTTCAACCTCTACCCGCACATGACCGCGCTCGGGAACGTGGCGCTGGCGCTGCGCCGCGTGCAGGGCCTGTCGCGGGCGGCGGCGGCGGCGCGGGCGCAGCAGGCACTCGACCGGGTGCACCTGGCGGACCGGGCGGGGCACTATCCGGGCCAGCTCTCCGGCGGGCAGCAGCAGCGCGTCGCCATCGCGCGGGCCATAGCGCTCGAGCCGCGCGTCATGCTGTTCGACGAGCCGACCTCTGCCCTCGACCCAGAGCTGGTCGGCGGCGTGCTCCAGGCGATGCGGGAGCTGCGCGAGAGCGGCATGACCATGGTGGTGGTCAGCCACGAGATGGGCTTCGCCCGCGCCGCCGCCGACCGCGTCGTCTTCATGGATGGCGGCCGGATCGTGGAAGAGGGACCGCCCGAGGCGATCTTCGGCAACCCGCGGCAGGAGCGGACGCGCGCCTTCATCGGCCAGATCACGCGCCACTAGCATGAGCAATTGGGACCGCTTCCTCGACAGCTTCTTCAATGCGCGGGTGGCGGCGGAGTACCTGCCGAAGATCATCGAGGGGTTCTGGCTCACCGTCCTGCTGGCGCTCTGCATCATCCTCACGGGCGTCGCGGCGGGGCTGGCGCTGGCGGTGCTGCGGAGCCTCGGCATCCGGGTGCTGAACTGGGCGATCATCTTCCTGGTCGACCTGTTCCGGGCGCTGCCGCCGCTCGTCGTCATCGCCCTCCTGTATTTCGGGCTGCCGGCGGCGGGGCTCTCGCTCTCCGGCTTCGCCGCGGCCTGGCTGTCGCTCTCGCTGGTGCTGATGGCCTTCACCGAGGAGATCTTCTGGGCCGGCATCACCGCCGTGCCGAAGGGGCAGTGGGAGGCGGCGCGGAGCACGGGGCTCGGCTTCCTCGACACCTTCGGCCTCGTCGTGCTGCCGCAGGCGGTGCGGATGGTGATCCCGCCGCTGACCAACCGGACCATCGCCATCACCAAGGGGACGGCGCTGGCGAGCGTGGTCGCGGTGCAGGAGATCCTGGGCGCGGCGCAGGCGGGCGTCTCCTTCAGCTTCAACCCAACCCCGCTGACGCTCGGGGCGCTGGCCTATCTGGTGCTGTTCCTGCCCGTCGTGATCCTCGGCCGCTGGGTCGAGACGCGCTTCGCCTGGAAGCGCTGAGCCATGCGACCGCGGAGGCCCGCAGCGCGGCGAGGACCGGAGCGTCAACCGCATGGCCCTTGAACCATGACCTTCGACGACTTCCTCCAGGCCTTCTTCTCGCTCGAGATCCTGCGGCAGGCCTGGCCGATCCTCTGGGCCGGGCTGCTCAACACGCTGCTGCTCTCGGTGGTCGTCGTGCCGCTCGGCTTCCTCGGCGGGATGGCCCTCGCCCTGCTCGGCACGGTGCGGAGCCGCTGGGTGCGCTGGCCCCTGATCGCCTGGGTCGACCTGTTCCGCTCGCTGCCGCCGCTGGTGCTGCTGGTCTTCGTCTATGCCGGGCTGCCCTTCGCCGGGCTCGAGGTGACGGCGCTGACGGCGGTCGCCATCGGCTTCTTTCTCAACACGGGCGCCTATTACGGCGAGATCCTCCGCGCCGGCATCGAGAGCGTGCCGCGCGGCCAGGTGGAGGCGGCGCGCTGCACCGGCCTCACCGCGGCGCAGGCGATGACCCATGTCGTGCTGCCGCAGGCGGTGCGGAACGTGCTGCCGGACCTTATCTCCAACACGCTGGAGGTGGTGAAGCTCACCTCCATCGCCTCGGTGGTGGCGTTGCCGGAGCTGCTCTTCCAGGCGCGGCAGGCGCAGAGCGTGACCTACAACGCAACGCCGATCATGGCCGCCGCGGTCGTCTACTTCATCCTGCTCTGGCCCGTGGTGCGCCTGCTGTCGCGGCTGGAGAACCGCCAGATCGCCGGGCGGCGCTGAGCTACCTCAGCGCGTAGACGTCATAGGTCGGACCGCTCGGCGGGCGCTGGCCGATGCCGACGGCGAGGATGCGGTTGAGCCAGGCCAGCGGCGCCGCGCCGGTCTCGAAGCGGATGGCGGTGCGGAAGTAGTACTCGGCCGGATCCACCGCCTCGCCCGCATTCAGCCGCGCCAGCACCTCGGGCGCCGCGGTGCGGATGCCGCTGTAGTGCATGAAGACGTGGTGGCCCTCGACGGACTTGATGGTCAGGCGCACATCCATATGCGCCGTGCCGTCCGGGTCGACGCGCAGCCAGTCGGCCGCCGTGCCGGGCAGGATCTCGCCGGTGAGGGCCGGCCCCTCGATGCGGCCGCCGGTGACGGGGACGACGCGGAGGTCGCCGCTGCGCGTGGCGCCGACGGGCTGCGGCGCGCCGACCGTGAGCGTTGCGCGGAAGAGGAATTCGGTGATGAGCGGCAAGGGGGTCATGGCCTTGCCCCTCAGCGCTGCCGCCAGGGAAGGCCCTCGGCCTTCCAGCCGGCGACCTGGCCGCGATGCCCCTCCTCGTCCGGCGGGCCCTCGAACCCGTCGGCCACGTTGAAGGCATGCGGGAAGCCGACCGTTTGCGCCGCCTGCCCGGCGGCGAGGCTGCGCACGCCGGAGCGGCAGATGAAGTGGAGCTTGTTCTCCGCCGTCAGCCCCGCCTTGCGCAGCTGCTCGGCGAAGGCGCCGTTCACCTGCATGGAGGGGTAGACCTGCCAGGGAATGAGCAGGAGCTGCTTGCCCGTCTCGGTGATGTCCGGCAGGCCGACGAAATTCCACTCGGCATCGGTGCGCACGTCGATGAGGACGGCGGCAGGGTCCTCAAGCAGCGCCTGCCAGGTGGCGCGGGGGTGGATATCGGGCACACCGGGCATGGCGGCGTCTCCTGGATTGGTCCAGGCCGGAGCATGGGCGGGTCCGGCGCGGAGGGCAATGCGGGCCGCCGGTTGACCGGCCCCGGGCCAGGCCCGACCATTCGGCGATGGACGCTCCGATCCGCCTCGGCATGCTCACCCCCTCCTCCAACACCGTGCTGGAGCCGGTGACGGCGGCGATGCTCGCCGGCCTGCCCGGGGTGACGGCGCATGTCGCCCGCATCCGGGTGGTGGCGATCGGGCTCGATGCCGGGTCCCGGGCGCAGTTCGACGCCGGGCCGATGCTGGAGGCGGCCGGGCTGCTGGCGGATGCCAGGGTGCAGGCGATCTGCTGGAACGGCACCTCCGGCGCCTGGCTCGGGCTGGAGCAGGATCGGGCGATCTGCGAGGCCATCACCCGGGCGACCGGCATCCCGGCGGTGACGGCGACGCTCGCGCTGATGGAGGCGCTGGCGCTGCTCGGTGCACGGCGCATCGGGCTCGTGACGCCCTATCTCGGCGCGGTGCAGCAGGCGATCGTCGCGCGCTGGGCTTCGGCCGGGCTCGAGGTGGTGGCGGAGCGGCACCTGGAGGATCCGGGCAATTTCAGCTTCGCCGAGCATCCGGAGGCGCTGGTCGCGCAGCTGGTGCGGGAGGTGGCCGCGGCGCGGCCGGAGGCGATCGCCATCCACTGCACCAATTTCCGCGGGGCCGGGGCGGTGGCGGCGCTGGAGGCTGAGACCGGCATCCCGGTGCTGGACAGCGTGGCCGTGGCGCTCTGGGGCAGCCTGCGCGCGGCAGGCCTGCGGACGGTGGGGCTTGCCGGATGGGGGCGGATCTTCCGTCTCGGCGACGCGGCCCGGGAAGACCGGCAGTCTCCCTCTTGGTCGCCGACGGGCTAAGGCCCGCCCGACTAGCCTGGGATCACGGCCAGCACGGATGGCATCCTGCTCGGCTGAGCAGCTTGCGGCCAAGGATGTTATAACATAACATCTCACCATGAGACGTTTCCTGGCGCTGCCCTTCGCCCTGCTCCTGCCCCTCCCCGTCCTGGCCCAGGAAGCGCCGATGGCGGAGCTGCCGGAGATGGTGGTGCAGGCCCAGCGCGCCGCCGCGGCCCGGCAGGGCATCCTCGCCCGCTTCGGCGCGCGGGAGGTGACGGTGGACCGCCAGACCATCGAGGGCCTGCCCGGCGGCGCGAACCAGCCGCTCAACCAGATCCTGCTGCAGACGCCGGGCGTGGTGCAGGACGGGCTCGGCGACATCCATGTCCGCGGCGAGCACCGCAACCTGCAATACCGGCTGAACGGCGTGCAGCTGCCGGAGGGCATCTCCGGCTTCGCCCAGGTCTTCGATGCGCGCTCGCTGCGCAGCGTGTCCGTCCTGACCGGCGCCCTGCCGGCGCAATTCGGCTTCCGCACCAATGCGGTGATCGACCTCGAGACGCGGACCGGCGCGCTCGACCCGGGCGGCAGCATCGGCGTCTATGGCGGGGCGCGCGGCACGATCCAGCCGCATGCGAGCTGGGCGGGGCTCGTCGGGCCGTGGGATGTCTTCGTCACCGGCAGCTTCCTGCGCAGCGACCAGGGCATCGACAACCCGACCAGCTCCTGGAGCGCCATCAACGGCACTACCCAGCAGACGCGCGGCTTGGCTTATGCGGCGCGGCAACTCGACGACACGACGCGTCTCTCGCTCATCGCAGGCACCTCGCTGAGCCGCTTCCGCATCCCGGTGACGCGGGGGCAGGAGCCGGCCTTCACCGCCTTCGGCGTCTCCGACTTCGACAGCGCCGACCTGCGCGCGCGGCAATGGGAGCGGAATTGGTACGGCATCGCCGCCCTGCAGAAGAGCTACGGCGATGTCGACCTGCAGATCGCGCCCTTCATCCGCTATTCCTCCATCCGCTACGTGCCGAGCACCGTCGGCGAGACGGTGTTCAACGGCAGCGCGGCGGATGTCTTCCGTGCCAGCACGGCGATGGGCGTGCAGGCGGATGCCGCCTGGCGCGTCGCGCCGGACCACACCATCCGCATCGGCCTCCAGGCGCAGGGCGAGCGGGCGCAGTTCCGCAGCACGACCACCGCCCTGCCGCTCGACGCGGATGGGGCACCGGTCGATGAGCCGCTCGGGATCGGCGACCGCTACGGGCGCACCGGCTGGCTCTATGGCGGCTACGTGCAGGACGAATGGCGGATCACGCCGCGCCTGACGCTGAATATCGGCGTCCGCTGGGACCAGATGGTGCAGTTCGTCGCCGCCGGCCAGGTCTCTCCGCGCGTCAACATGGTCTGGAGGCCGAACGAGACCACGACCATCCATGCCGGCTATGCGCGCACCTTCACCCCGCCGCAATTCGAGCTGGTTCAGGCCGGCTCCATCGCCCGATACGAGGGCACGACGGCGGCGCCCCTCAGCCTCGAGAATGGCCTCGCCCGGCCGGAGCGCGCCCATCGCTTCGATGTCGGCATCTCGCAGCGCATCGGGCCGCGGCTGACGGTCGGCGTCGATGCCTACTACAAATCCGTCCGCGACCTGCTGGATTTCGGCCAGTTCGGCGCGGCGCCGATCTTCACGCCCTTCAACTTCCGCCAGGGGCGGGTCTACGGCGTGGAGTTCTCCGGCAATTGGCGCGGCGACCGCTGGCTCGCCTATGCCAACCTGGCGTTGAGCCGCTCCGTCGGGCGCGACCTGCGCTCGGGGCAGTTCGCCATCGAGCCGGATGAGCTGGCCTATATCGCCGGCAAGTATGTGCGCACGGACCATGACCAGCTCGTCACCGGCTCGGCGGGCGCGATCTGGCATGCGTGGGAGGGCGGGCGGCTCTCCATTTCGATGCTCTATGGCAGCGGGCTGCGCCGCGGCTTCGCGGCGACGGAGAAGGTCGACCCTTACGCCACCTTCAACCTTGGCCTGAGCCAGGACTTCACCGGGCCGGATCGCGGGCGCTGGACGGCGCGGATCGACCTGATCAACGTCTTCGACTCGATCTACCAGCTGCGCGACGGCACCGGCATCGGCCTCGGCGCGCCGCAATACGGGACGCGGCGGGGCGTCTTCGCGGGGCTGAGCCGCAACTTCTAGCGGCAGCGGCGGGCGGGGGCTAGGCTTCCGCCCATGGCCGAGACCACGCAGCCGCCGCGACCGCCCCTCTGGCTGCTGGCCCTCATCACCCTCAGCGGCACGATGGCAATGCATATCTTCGTGCCCGCCCTGCCGGAGGCCGGGCGCGACCTCGGCGCGAGCGCCGGGGCGATGCAGCTCACGATCAGCCTCTACATCCTCGGCCTTGCCTTCGGGCAGCTCGCCTATGGGCCGCTGGCCGATGCGCTGGGGCGGCGGCCGGTGCTGATGGCGGGGCTCTCGCTCTATGCGCTGGCGGGGCTGGCGGCGGCGCTGGCGCCGAATGCCGGGGCGCTGGTCGTGGCGCGGCTGTTCCAGGCGCTCGGCGGCTGTGCCGGGCTGGTGCTCGGGCGGGCCATGGTACGCGACACGGCGGCGCCGGAGGAGGCGGTGCGCCGCCTCGCCCTGCTGACGCTGATGATGCTGGTCGGGCCCGGGCTGGCGCCGGTGCTGGGCGGCGCCTTGGCGGCGACGCTGGGCTGGCGGGCGATCTTCCTGCTGCTGGCGGCGATGGGGGCGCTCGGCATCGCGCTGTGCTGGCGGCTGCTGCCGGAGACGGCCGGCCAGGCCGGCCGCGTGACGCCGCGCCGGCTGGGGCGGGAATACCGGGCGCTGGCCGGCTCGCCCGCCTTCCTCGGGCTCGCCATCGGCGGGGGCTGCGCGACGACCTCCTTCTACGCCTTCGTCGCGGCGGCGCCCTTCATCCTGACCGGGGAGCTGCACCGGCCCCCGGAGGAGGTGGGGCTCTGCCTCGGCCTCATCATCCTCGGCATGGCGGGGGGCAACCTGATGACGGGGCGGCTGGCCGCGCGCTTCGGCACCGGGCGGCTGCTGCTCGGGGCGAATGCGGTGAGCGGCGCGGCGGCGCTCGGCTTCCTCGGCATGGTCCTGGCCGGGCGGCTCGGCCTCGTGCCGATGCTCGGGCTGATGCTGGTCTTCACCCTCGGCATCGGCATGGCGAGCCCGGCGGCGCTGGCGCGGGCGGTCAGCGTCAATCCGAAGGTGATCGGCTCCGCCTCCGGCCTCTACGGCTTCGCGCAGATGGGCGTGGGTGCGCTTTGCACGGCGCTGGCGGGGCTGGGTCACGACCCGGCGCTCGCCGCGTCGGCGGTGCTCGCCGGGGCGAGCCTCGTCGCGCAGCTCGCCTTCCGCCTGGCGCTGCGCCGCCTGCCGGCAGCCTAGGGCCCGCCGCAAGGCCACGCCCTGGCCGCCTGGAGCCGAATGGTCGCCCCGTTCCGTCGCGGCCGGCTTGCCGCGGCGCGGCCGGCGATCGGCATGCGCGCCGCTGCCCCCTTCCGCCGGGGGCGCCCCTGGCCTATCCGGCGGGGGCAAGGGAGGCGGCGATGCAGCGGAGGCAGGTATTGCAGGGGGCGGGGCTGGTCCTGGCGGGGCCGGCCCTGGCGCAGGGGAGCCGGGCGCGGACCTTGCGCTTCATGCCGCAGGCGGCGCCCGCCGCGCTCGACCCGATCTTCAACCCGACCACCATCGCCACGACGCATGGCTACTGCGTCTTCGACACGCTCTATGGCTGCGACAGCGCGCTCCGGCCGCGGCCGCAGATGGCGGCGGGGCATGCGGTCTCGGCCGATGGCCTCGCCTGGACCATCCGCCTGCGCGATGGCCTGCGCTTCCACGATGGCGAGCCGGTGCGGGCCAGGGACTGCATCGCCTCGCTCAGGCGCTGGGCGGTGCGCGACGGGTTCGGCCAGGTGCTGGCGGCGGCGGTGGCGGAGTGGGGCGCGCCGGATGACCGCACCCTGCTGATCCGGCTGCAGCGGCCCTTCCCGGCGCTGCTCGATGCGCTGGCCAAGCCGGCGGCGAGCCCCGCCTTCATCATGCCGGAGCGGCTGGCCTCGCTGCCGGCCGACAAGCCCATCACCGAGATGGTCGGCAGCGGGCCCTGGCGCTTCCTCGCCGAGGAGTTCAGCCAGGGCGCACGGGCGGCCTATGCGCGGAACGAGGCCTATGTCCCGCGCGACGAGCCGGCGGAAGCCGCCGCGGGCGGCAAGCGCGTCCATTTCGACCGGCTGGAGCTGGTCTGGATCCCGGATGGCGGCACGGCCGCGGCGGCGCTCCGGACGGGCGAGATCGACTGGGTCGAGTACCCGCTGCCCGACCTGGTGCCGGTGCTGGACCGGGCGGCGGGCGTTGTCACCCAAATTTACGACCCGAACGGCTTCCTCGGCTTCCTCCGCTTCAACCACCTGCATCCGCCCTTCCATGACGTGCGGGTACGGCGGGCGATCCGCGACGCGATGGCGCAGCCGGACTACATGGCCGCCGTGGCGCTGCCGGGCGACTGGCGGGCATGCCATGCCGTCTTCCCCTGCGGCCTGCCGCAGGTGCGGGAATTCGAGGCGTCGCCCGGCGGCGAGCCGGCGATGGAGCGGGCGCGGGCGGCGCTGCGCGAGGCCGGCTACCGGGGTGAGCGGCTGGTGCTCATCAACCCGAGCGACTTTCCCGCCGTCACCCAGCAGGGCCGCGTCACCGCCGACCTGATGCGGCGCCTCGGCGTCACGATCGAGCTGGTGGAGAGCGACTGGGCGACGATCATCGCCCGCCGCGCCAACAAGGCGCTGCCCGAGGCCGGCGGCTGGAGCCTGCACAACACCAATTTTCCGGCCGCCGCCATCGCCAACCCGGCGGTGAGTCCCATCATCCGCGGGCATGGCGAGCGAGCCTGGTTCGGCTGGCCGACGGATGCGACGAGCGAAGCCGCGGTGCAGCGCTGGATCGGCGCCGCCGATGCCGGGGCGCAAGCCGATGCCATGGCCGACCTCCAAAAAGCGGCCTGGGAGAGCGTGCCCTTCGCCCCGACCGGGCTGTTCCGCCTGCGCACCGCCTTCCGGCGGGAGCTGACGGGGGTGCTGCAGGGGCCGAACCCCTTCCTGTGGAACCTCAGGCGGGGGTGAGGCCGCTCAGCAGGGGTTGGGCAGCACCGCTAGCTCGCGCATCTGGCCGTTCACGCTGAAGTCGCCGAACTCCATCTTCAGCTCGTCGGCGATGCCGTTCTCGTAGTAGCGCAGCCCGACCTCGTAGTCGGGCGCGCTGGCGCCGCCGCCATTCTTGTCGGGCGTCCGGTCGAAGAAGGCGATGCGCATCCGCGCGCTGCCGAGCGGGGCCAGCGCCGGGAAGCGCTCATTCGGCTGCGGCTGCTGCCAGGCCTGGAGGACGCTGGTGGTGTCCTGCGCGCCATCGGCGCTGGTGCCGTCGAAGAGCGGGACGACCAGCAGCCGCTGCCCGGCGCGCGAGGCGGCGAGCGTGCGGATGGTGTGCAGCATTGGCAGCAGCGTCTCTGGCGGCAGCGCCACCTGCTTCGCCTCGGGGTCGACATAGCGGACCGTGCCGCCCTCCGCCGTCACCTCCGCCTCGCCCGAGACGCGCTGGGAGACGGCGCCCTGCGAGGTCTGGGTGAGGGAGAAGCGGATGCTCCGCCCATCCTTCGTCTCGTAGGTGGAGTAGTCGGAGGTCGTCTCCACCTCCGTCCCGTCCCGGTCGGTGATGGTGAGCTGGAAGCGCTGGCGCGTCGCCCAGCCGTCGCAGGCATCGACCACCTCGTAGAGCATGGCGCCCTCGGCCCGGGCGATGTCGGAATTCTCCCGCACCCGGTCAAGCGTGAGGCGATAGGCGGCGCGATGGCCAACCATCGCCTCCACCCCCGGCTCCGCGGCGACAGGCGCCACCCAGGCAGCGAGGAGAGCGGCGGCGAGCAGGGGGCGGCGCAGCGGCATCACTCTGTCCTTCAAGTCGAAGTCCCCATCTAGGACGCTTTGGGCGCGGCGGCAGCCCCCTTGGCGGGCGGCAGGTCGGGGCGGATGTGCAATTCCTTGAGCCTTGCCGGCTCCACGGCGGAAGGCGAGCCCATCATCAGCTCCTCCCCCTGCTGGTTCATGGGGAAGAGGTTGACCTCGCGCAGGTTCGGCTCCTCCGCCAGCAGCATGACGATGCGGTCGATGCCGGCCGCCATGCCGCCATGCGGCGGGGCGCCGTAGCGGAAGGCGTTCAGCATGCCGCCGAACCGTTCCTCCACCGCCTCGGGCGGATAGCCGGCGAGGCCGAAGGCGCGCACCATGATCTCCGCCTTGTGGTTGCGGATGGCGCCGGAGGCCATCTCGTAGCCGTTGCAGACGACGTCGTACTGGTAGGCCGGGATGGTTAGCGGGTCCTGGCTCTCGAGCGCCTGGATCTCGCCCTGCGGCATGGAGAAGGGGTTGTGGCTGAAGTCGACCTGGCCGGTCTCCTCGTTCAGCTCGTAGAAGGGGAAGTCGGTGATCCAGCAGAAGCGGAAGCCGGTCTTCTCGGAAAGGCCGAGGTCGTGGCCGAGCTTGAGCCGCGCCTGGCCGGCGAGCTTCGCGGCATCGGCCGGCTTGCCGGCGGCGAAGAAGACGGCATCGCCCGCCTTCAGGCCGCAGGCGGCGCGGATGGCCTCGGCGCGCTCCGCCTCCAGATTGCGGGCGATCGGGCCCTTCGCGCCATCGGCTTCGAAGGTGATGTAGCCGAGGCCGCCGGCGCCCTGCTCGCGGGCCCACGCGTTCATCCTGTCGAAGAAGCTGCGCGGGTTGGCGGCCGCCCCCGGCGCCGGGATGGCGCGGACCACGCCACCCGAGGCCGCGATCTTGGCGAAAAGGCCGAAGCCGGAGCCGGCGAACTGCTCCGTCACGTCGCGGATGACGAGCGGGTTGCGCAGGTCGGGCTTGTCGGAGCCGTAGTCGAGCATCGCCTGGGCGTAGGGGATGCGGATCCAGGGCCCGGCATCGACGTGGCGGCCCTCGGCGAAGCGCTCGAAGGTGCCGCGGATCACCGGCTCCATCGTGGTGAACACGTCCTCCTGCGTGACGAAGCTCATCTCGACGTCGAGCTGGTAGAACATGAGGGTTCTGTCGGCGCGGCCGGCCTCGTCGCGGAAGCAGGGGGCGATCTGGAAGTAGCGGTCGAAGCCGGCGACCATCGTCAGCTGCTTGTACTGCTGCGGCGCCTGCGGCAGGGCGTAGAACTTGCCGGGATGGAGCCGCGCCGGGACGAGGAAGTCGCGCGCGCCCTCGGGCGAGCTCACCGTCAGGATCGGCGTCTGGAATTCGTTGAAGCCGGCGGCGATCATCCGCTCGCGGATGTCTTGGATGATATGCGCGCGGAGGATCATGTTCCGCTGCAGCCGCTCCCGCCGCAGGTCGAGGAAGCGGTAGCGCAGCCGCATCTCCTCCGGATAGTCCTGCTCGGCCGCGATCTGGAAGGGCAGCACCTCGGCCGTCGACTGCACCGTGAGCTCGCGGACGCGCAGCTCGATCTCGCCGGTCGGCAGCTTGGCGTTGACCGTGCCGGGCTCACGGTTCACCACCTCGCCGGTGACGGTGACGACGCTCTCCGGCCGCAGCCGGTCCGCCGCCTCGAAGACGGGCGAGCCTTGGGCGACCACGCATTGGGTGAGGCCGTAATGGTCGCGCAGGTCGATGAAGAGCAGGCCGCCATGGTCGCGCTTGCGGTGCACCCAGCCGGAGAGGCGAGCCGTGTTGCCGGCATCGGTGGCGCGCAGGGCGCCGCAGCTATGGGTGCGGTAGGCGTGCATGGGGGGTCTGGACCTGCGCTGGCAATCGGAGCGCCCGTAAGAGGGGGCCGGGGCGGGTCCTGTCAAGCGCGCATGGCTTTCCCCCATCCCTTCCCCGGGGGCCCGGGCAGGGCTAGAAGCCTGGGATGAGCCGCCGTTCCGCCGAAACCGAGACCGTTCCCGCCCTCGTCACCACCTCCGAGGCCGTCGCCGCCCTGTGCGAACGGCTGCGGCAGGAAAGCTTCGTCACGGTCGATACGGAGTTCATGCGGGAACGCACCTATTGGCCGGAGCTCTGCGTCGTGCAGCTCGGCGGGGCGCGGGAGACGGCGGTGGTCGACGCCCTCGCCCCCGACCTCGACCTGGCGCCGCTCGGCGCGCTGCTGTCGGATCCCGCCGTGGTCAAGGTCTTCCACGCCGCCCGGCAGGACGTCGAGATCTTCCTGCTGAAATTCGATGCGGTGCCGGCCCCGCTCTTCGACACCCAGGTAGCGGCCATGGTGGCCGGCTTCGGCGACCAGGTGAGCTACGACCAGCTCTGCCGCTCGCTCGCCAATGCGCAGATCGACAAGGCGCACCGCTTCAGCGACTGGTCGGTGCGGCCGCTCTCGCCGGCCCAGGTCGCCTATGCCGCGGCCGACGTCACCCATCTCCGCCGCATCTATGTCGCCCTCCGGGACCGGCTGGAGCGCGAGGGGCGGCTCGACTGGGTGGGCGAGGAGATGGCGGTGCTGACCCGGCCGGAGACCTATCGCGTCGATCCTGAGACGGCCTGGGAGCGGCTCCGCCCCCGCACCGGCAACCGGCGCTATCTCGGCCTGCTGCAGGCCGCCGCCGCCTGGCGGGAGCGCGAGGCGCAGCGCATCAACATCCCCCGCCAACGCCTGGTGAAGGACGAGACGCTGCTGGAGCTCGCGGCGACCGCGCCGGAGACGGCGGCCGACCTCACCCGGGCGCGCGGCATCTCGGAGGGTTTCGCCAAGGGGCGGAGCGGCGCCGGGCTGCTGGCCGCGATCAAGGCGGCGAAGGGCCTGCCCGATTCGGCCATGCCCGAGGCGCCGCGCGACCGCGGCGGCCCCTCACCCTCCCCGGCACTGGTCGCGCTGCTGAAGGTGCTGCTGGCCGCCAAGGCGGAGGAGCACCATGTCGCGCCGCGGCTGCTGGCCAATAGCGAGGATCTCGACCGGCTGGCGACCGAGGCGGAGCCGGACCTCCCGGCGCTGCATGGCTGGCGGCGGGAGGTCTTCGGCGAGGCGGCCCTCGCCCTGAAGGCGGGCAGGCTGGCCGTCGGCGTCGAGGGGCGCCGGATCAAGCTGATCGCGGCCGGCTGACGCTCAGGCGCCGCCGCGGTTCACCCCGCCGCTCGGCGCGCCGGTGCCGAGGCTGCCGAGCCCGGCGCCCGGCCGGGGGCCGCCTGAATCGTCGCCGGAAGCGATGCCATGACCGCCGCTGCCGACGCCGGAGGGCTGGGGGAATTGCGGCTCCATCGGTGCCGCCGGCTTCGGCCGGTCGCCGGCCTTCTCCTTGGCCATCATCCGTCTCCTCGATGGGAGGCTGCTCAACGCGCCAGGCCTTCCTCGGTGCCCTCGAAGCCGAGCGCGCGGAGCTGCGCGACGCTCTCCTCCGCCGAGACATGGTGGATGAAGCGCCCGCCCTTCCGCTCCCACCCGTCCCGCGCCGAGGCGCGGTCGTCCACCAGCACATGGCCGGGGCCGGACCAGTGCGGCTTCTCATGGCTCATGCAGGTGATGACGGGAACATGCGCGCCGAGCACCCGCGCCACCCAGCGCCGCTTCTGCTCCGGCGCCCAGGCGCCGCGCGGCAGGCCGGTGAGGATGGTGGGCCGCAGCGGGGCGCAGAAGCGCCACAGCGCCTCGGCATCCTGCATCATCTCCAGCGTCTCGAAGAAGCGCGGCGCCTTGGCGAGGGCGGCCCACATGGTCTTGAGCGGCAGCGCCTCCGGCCGCTGGCCGGTCACCGCCTGCACGCCGCGGTCGAAATCGGCCAGCACGCCATCAAGGTCGAGATAGAGCACGGCGCTACCGGCGGCAGGCCCCGGCGGCGAGGCGGACGCAATCGGCGAAGACCTCGAGCTCATCGAAGGCGCGGTCCACCCCATCCGCCGGCAGCACGATCGGGTGGCCGCCGCCCTGCAGCACGGCGCCGGGGACCATCAGGTTGTCGGGCAGGCCGAAGCCCTCGACCATCAGCCCGGGCATCGGGTCCGGCACGGCGGCGAGCTGGTGGCGGCTGCGCTCGGCGAAGGGCGTCGCCGTGTTGGAATAGGCGAAGATCGGCTTGCCCCGGCCGAGGAACCAGCCGAGCTCCACCAGCGTCCCCGCATCGGCCGAGGGCCCGCGGAAGGGCGTGAGGTTGGCGATGACGATGTCGCATTCCTCCATCATCGCCACGTCCTTCTCGTAGATGACGCGCCAGAGCCGGTCCTCCGGCAGGGTCCGCAGCGTCTCGACATCCTCGTTCAGCGGCGGCCGGCCGGTGATTCCGTGCTGCGCGCAGATCGCGACCTTGCGGGCGGCATGGGCGATGGCGTCGGGGAGGAAGACGTCCGGACCGGCGAGATAGGCGGTGATGCTCATGCGCCGGCAGTCAACAGGAGCCGGCGGCGCCTGTCATCAGGGGATGATCTCCAGCAGCCAGGCGACGCCGACCAGGGCCAGCGCCCAGGCCAGCACGGCGCTGCCGAACAGCATCCGCGCGTTGCGGGCGGCGCCCTGCTCCAGCAGGCGCTGCAGGACCTCGCCCAGGCTCACCCGGGCAGGACGCACGGGTCGCAGCGCCGCCCGGGGTCGGGCCAGTTGCCAGGCATTGGGATTGGGGCGGAGCGCCTGGCGGGGCCCCGTCCTCCGTTGCTCGAGAATGTCCTGCACGGATCGACCATGACGTCGTTGCGCCACAGAGTTTGTGCGGCGCAAACGTTCCGTTCCAATCACTGGCCCGTGCATCGCGGATCGGTGCAATGGCGTGGCGAACCCGGCGCCCGAAGCGGGGTTGAGGCGGCAAGGCCAGGGAACCCATCATGAGCGACGACGACCGCGATCACCGCATCCGCCAGCGCGCCTACCTCCTTTGGCTCGGCGACGGCCGGCCGGATGGCAAGGCGGAGGAGCACTGGCGCCAGGCCGTCGCCGCCGAGCAGGACCGTGCGGCCGACGAGGCGGGCCGGGAGAGCTTCCCCGCCAGCGACCCGCCGGCGCAGGGCGGCATCACCGGGGCCGGCGGCCCGGCTTGACGCCGCGTCCCTCCCGCCGCTGCAATGGCAGCGGGGAGGACCTTCCATGCGCTGGACCATCGGCCAGGCCACCGTCACCAAGCTGGTCGAGCTTGAGTCGACCGGCGGCAGCCGTTTCCTGCTGCCCCAGGCGACGCCGGAGGAGGTCCGCCGGATTCCCTGGCTGGTGCCCGACTTCGCCGACGAGGCGGGGCGGTTGCGCCTCAGCATCCATGCGCTGGTGGTGGAGGCGCCGGGGCGGCGCATCCTGGTCGATACCTGCCTCGGCAATGACAAGCAGGGGCGGAAGATCCCGCACTGGAACGCCAGGCAAGGCCGCTTTCTCGAGGAGATGGCGGAGGCCGGCTTCCCGCCGGAGAGCATCGACACGGTCCTTTGCACCCATCTCCATGTCGACCATGTCGGCTGGAACACGCGGCTCGTGGACGGGCGCTGGGTGCCGAGCTTCCCGAACGCGCGCTACCTCTTCGGCCGGCGGGAGTTCGAGCACTGGTCGGGCGGCGCCGGCGACGAGGCCCAGGCCGCGGTCTTCGCCGATTCCGTCCGGCCGATCGTCGAGGCGGGGCTGCACGAGCTGGTGGAGGCCGACCACCGGCTCTGCCCCGAGGTGCGGCTGGTGCCGAGCTTCGGCCATACGCCGGGGCATGTGAGCGTCGCCATCGAGTCCGAGGGCGAGCGGGGCTTCATCACCGGCGACATCGCCCACCACCCCTGCCAGCTCGCCCATCCGCACTGGAACTCGACCGCCGATGCCGACCCGGAAGCGGCGGAGGCGACGCGGCGGGCGGTCTTCGACGGCCTCGCCGGCACGCCGGTGCTGGTCATCGGCACGCATTTCGCCGGGCGCACGGCCGGGCGGGTTGTCCGCGAGGCGGAGGGGCTCCGGATGCTGATGTGCTGGTGAGCGTCGAAAGCCGCGCCTCCTGGGTCATCGCCGTCACGGCGGTCGTCATCCTCTCCATCTCCTTCGGGGCGCCGCTGCTGGTGGTGGTGGCGCTGCGGCCGATCGCCGCCGATCTCGGCGATGCGCGGTCGATCCCGGCGCTGGCCTCCTCGCTTGCCTATTTGGGCGCGGGGGCGGGCGGCATCCTGATGGGGTGGGTCGCCGGGCGGACCTCGACGCGGCTGATCACCATGGTCGGCGGGGCGATGGTCTTTGCCGGGCTGGCGCTGGCCTCGGGCGGGGCGGCCTGGCAGCTGGTGCTCGGCTTCGGGCTGCTGGTCGGGCTGCTCGGCAACGGCGCGCTCTTCCCGCCGATGATGACCTATGTCTCGCTCTGGTTCGACCGGCGGCGGGGGACGGCGCTGGCGCTGGTCGCCTCCGGGCAATATGTGGCGGGCGCCCTCTGGCCGGCGCTGCTCGAGCGGCTGATCGCCGCCCATGGCTGGCAGCGGGTGATGCTGGGCTACGGGGTCTTCGCCGCCGCCACCATCCTGCCGCTGGCGGCGCTGGTGCTGCGGCCGGCGCCGCAGCCGCTGCCCGGGACCGCGGCGGAGGCCGGGCCGGTCGCCGGGGCGAGGGTGCTCGGCCTGCCGCCGAACCTGGCGCTCGGGCTGCTGGCCCTGGCCTCCTTTCTCTGCTGCATCCCGATGGCGATGCCGGCGGCGCATCTCGTCGCCTTCTGCGGCGACCTCGGCATCAGCGCGCAGCAGGGGGCGTGGATGCTCTCCGTGCTGCTGACGGCGGCCTTCCTGGCGCGGCAATTCTGGGGCTGGGTCGCCGACCGGATCGGCGGGCTGAACACGCTGCTCGCCGGCAACCTCTGCCAGACGCTGGGGATGGCAGCCTTCCTCACCACCCAGGACGAGGCCGGGCTGTTCCTCGTCGCCGCCGGCTACGGCCTCGGCTTCAGCGGGATCGTGCCGGCCTATGTGCTGGCGGTGCGGGAGCTCTTCCCGGTGAGCGAGGCGGCCTGGCGGGTGCCGGTACTGCTCTTCCTCAGCCTCTCCGGCATGGCGGCGGGGGCCTGGCTGGCAGGGGCGCTCTATGACGGCTTCGGCTTCTACGCCATCGCCTGGGAGGTCGGGATCGCCTGCAACCTGGCGGCGCTCGCCCTGCTCGGCGGGCTGGCGCTGCGGCGGCGGCGGGCGCCCCTCCTCAGCCCCGGATGATCTTCCGCAGATTGGCCCGCACCCGGCGATGCGAGGGGGCGATGGCGGCGGCCATCACCGCCTCGGCCCCGGCGCCAGAGAGCACGGCCTGGCCGGCGGCGAAGGCGCCGGTGGTGAAGGCCTTCTGCTTCTCCAGCACATAGCCGGTGAGGCGGGCCTGCGCCTCGGCCGGCTCGGCCCAGAGCTGGGCGCTGCGGAGCGTGAAGACGAAGGCGGTCTGCCAGGCGAAGGCCGCGGCGGTGAAGGGGTTCATGGCCGCGGCCCGCCCGCTCAAAGCGCGGCCAGGACGGCGTCGGCCGTGCTCACCTCGAAGGCGCCCGGCGCCTCGACGGCAACATGCGTCACCTTGCCGTCCCTGGCGATGAGGGCGAAGCGCTGGCTGCGGACGCCCAGGCCCCGCGCGGTCAGGTCCAGCTCCAGCCCGAGCTTCTTGGTGAAGTCGGCGCTGCCGTCGGCGATCATCACCACCTTGTCGCCGACGCCCTGGTCCTTGCCCCAGGCGGCCATGACGAAGGCGTCGTTCACCGCCATGCAGGCGACGACGTCGGCGCCCTTGGCGCGCAGAGCGTCATACTGGGTGACGAAGCCGGGCAGGTGCTTGGCCGAGCAGGTGGGCGTGAAGGCGCCGGGGACGCCGAACAGCACCACGGTCTTGCCGCCGAACAGCTCCTCCGTCGAGGTCTCCTTCGGGCCCTCGGCCGTGCCCTGCATCAGCTTCGCCGCGGGGATGCTGTCGCCAACCTGGATGGTCATGGGGGGTCCTCATATCCGTTCGCCCATCCTCTAATCGCTTCGCTGGCCGCTGTCACCGCATGGCATGGCCGAGCGGCAGCGGCTTCACCATTGCGCAGGGCCGGGGCGCGGGGCGGCGGCCCGGCTTGCGTGGCCCGGCAGGGCTCGCCATCTTGAGCGCATGGCCAAACGCCCACGCACCCGACCGACCGCCCAGGCCAGCCACGAGGAAGGCTATCTGAGCGGCCAGATCCTGGTCGCCATGCCGAACATGCAGGACCCGCGCTTCGCCGGCACCGTCATCTGCCTCTGCGCCCACTCGCCCGAGGGCGCGATGGGCATCATCGTCAACAAGCCGATTGAGGGTATGTCCTTCGACGAGCTGCTGAAGCAATTGGAGCTGGAGCCGGTGCCGCCGCAGCGGCGCATCGCCCTGATCCAGGGCGGGCCGGTCGAGGGCGGCCGCGGCTTCGTGCTGCACACCAAGGACTGGACCAGCGACGCCTCCCTCCCCGTCGCCGAGGACCTGGCGCTGACCGCCAGCGTCGACATCCTGAAGGCGATCGCCGGCGGCGGCGGGCCGCGCAGCGGCATCCTGGCGCTCGGCTATGCCGGCTGGGGGCCGGGGCAGCTGGAGGACGAGATCCAGGCCAATTCCTGGCTCTCGGTCGACCCGGACGAGGCGCTGCTCTTCGGCGAGGGGCATGACGGCAAGTGGCGGCAGGCGATGGCCAAGCTGCGGGTCGATCCGCTGCTGCTCTCGGGCGCCGCGGGCCATGCGTGATTTCCTCACGACGCCGCTGCGCGGCGCCGCGGGGGCCCCGGGTTCGCCTTTCGTCTGAGGCTTCGGCACGCCCGCCGCGGCAGAGCCGCGCCAGGGCACGGGATCTCAGCCCTTCAGCCGCCGCGCCGCCCGCAGCGCCCAGAGCGTCGCCAGGGCCGAGACCAGCATCCAGAAGCCGGTGGCGAGGCCGTGGCCCGTCTCGGTCAGGCCGCAGAGCACCGTCATCAGTGCCCCGCACCCCATCTGCGCCGCGCCGATGAAGCCTGAGGCGGTGCCGGCCAGGTTGGGCCGCACGCTGATGGCCGAGGCGATGGCATTCGGCTGGGTCATGCCGTTGCCGAAGGCGGCGACGGCCATCGGCAGGAAGACCAGCGCGATATGCCCCGGCGCCAGCAGCGGCAGCGCCACCGCGAGCGCCCCGCCCGCCAGCATCACCGCCGTGCCGAGCGCCATCATCCGCCCCATGCCGACCCGCCCCGTCAGCCGCGCCGCGGTGAAGGTGCCGGAGCTCCAGGCGAAGGGCGTCGTCATCATCGCCACCGCATAGGCCGTCGAGCTGTAGCCGAGCCCTTTGATGACGGTCAGCGGCGCCCCGCCGGCGAAGGCGAAGAACATCCCCGTAGCGAAGGCGGTGAGGCCGCAATAGGCGCGGAAGGCCGGCAGCCGCAGCAGCGCCGCATAAGCGCCGAGCATCCCGGCCAGGCCCGGCAGCGGCGCCGGCTCGGCCAGCGTTTCCGGCAGGCGGAGGCGGATGGCGGCCAGCAGCGGCAGGCCGAAGACCAGGCAGGCGAGCATGCTGGCCCGCCAGCCGAACTGGGTCTCGAGCAGGCTGCCGAGCAACGGGCCGATCATCGGCGCGATCGCCATGGCGGAGCTGACGATGCCGAGGCGGCTCGCCGCCTCCTCGCGCGGATAGGCGTCGCGGATCATGGCGCGGCCGAGGACGAGCCCGGCGCAGCCGCCGACGGCCTGCACCACGCGGGCCAGGATCAGCGCATGGATGGAGGGCGCCAGCGCCGCGCCGAGGCTGCCGAGGCAGTAGAGCACCAGCCCGGCCAGCAGCAGTGGCTTCCGCCCATAACGGTCCGACAGCGGGCCATAGACGAGCTGCGCCCCCGCCACCCCGGCCAGGTAAAGCGTCAGGGTGAGCTGGGCGAGGCCGTAGCTGGAGGCCAGCGCCTCGGCCAGGGCCGGCAGGCTCGGGATGAGGATCTGCATGGTGAAAGGGCCGAGGCCCGTCATCGCCACCAGCAGCACCATGGACGGGACCGGCCGCCGGGGCGGGGCTATGGCGGCGGAGAGGTCGCCCTCTGGGATGTCACGCGGGCTCACCCGTTTCTTCTAGGCCCGGCCGGTGCCGCTGCCCAGGGCGATGGACGGTCAATTACAGGCCGGCAACTGGTCTGCACGCTTCAGCCTTCGCCCGGCCCGGCCTCCGGCGATGGCGCCAGCGCCCGGGCCAGCTCCCGCGCCGCCCAGCGGAGGCTGCCCGGCTCATGCCCGGAGAAGCCGAGCATCAGCGCCTGGATCGGCGGCGCGGCGAGGAACATCGGGCTCACCGGCCGGGCGATGATGCCGCGGCGGGCGGCGGCCTCGGCCACCGCCTGGTCGGCGAGGCCGGGGCGGAGGCGGGCGAGGAGCTTCATCCCCTGGTCCGGCACCTCGACCTCGAGCGTGCCGGCCAGGTGCTCGCGCAGCGCCGCCACCAGCGCATCCCGCGCGCCGCGATAGTGCTGGCGCATCCGCCGCAGATGCTGGGCGAAATGCCCCTCCTCGATGAAGTCGGTGACGACGCCTTCCTGCAGCGCCGCCGGGTGCCAGTCGCTCAGCAGCCGGGCGGAGCGCACGCCCTCCAGCAGCGCCGGCGGCAGCACGGCATAGCCGAGCCGCAGCCCGGGGAAGAGCACCTTGCTGAAGGTGCCGACATAGATGACGCGCCCCGCCGCATCGATGCCCTGGAGCGAGGCCAGCGGCCGGCCGGCATAGCGGAACTCGCTGTCGTAGTCGTCCTCCAGCAGCCAGGCGCCGGCGCGGTGCGCCCAGGCCAGCAGCTCCATCCGCCGCGCCATGGAGAGCACCACGCCGAGCGGGTATTGCGAGGAGGGCGTGACATAGGCGAGCCGCGCCTCGGGCGCCGCGGCGATCCCGGCCGCGACGTCCATCCCCTGCGCATCGACCGGCACCGGGACGATCCGCGCCCCGGCCGCGGCGAGCGCCGCGCGCACCGCCGGATAGCCCGGATCCTCGAACCAGGCGGCATCGCCCGGGCGGAGCAGCACGCGGAGCACCAGGTCGATCGCCTGCTGCGCACCGGCCGTCACCACCACCTGCTCCGGCTCGCAGCGCACCGCCCGCGCCGCGCGGAGGTAGCGGGTGATGGCGCCGCGCAGGGCCACCGAGCCGCTCGGGTCGGCATAGCCGAGCAGGGCCGGGTCGGGCCGCGCGAGGCGCCGGGCGGTCAGGCTGCGCCAAACCTGGAGCGTGCGGTCGTCCAGCGTGCAGCGGCCGGTGTTGAAGGGTGCGGCGCCATAGAGCCCGGCATGGGGCACGACCGGCGGCGACGGAGGCGCGGCCGGGGGCGGCAGGTCCAGCGGCTCCGGCAGGTCGCGGGAGACGAAGCTGCCAGCGCCGACCCTGCCCTCGATGAAGCCCTCGGCCAGCAGCTGCTCATAAGCCGCCACCACCGAGTTGCGGGCAATGCCGAGCCGTGCCGCCAGCGCCCGGGTCGGCGGCAGCCGCCCGCCCGCCGGGATAGCGCCGGAGAGGATCGCCCGGCGCAGCCCGAGATAGACCTGGCGCAGCACCGGCACCGGGCCCGTTCGGTCGATCGGGAGCAGCAGCAAATCGGCTTCCATGGCAATTGGACCAGCCCTACGGGTCGATATTGGTCCTCACGGGGGACCAATCAGACCTGTCATATGCATCCATCGACCCGTGCGAAAGAAGCCCGATGCCCGACACCGCCTATCCCGTCACGCCCCGCAACCGGGTGAAGCGCCTGCATGAGCGCGGCCGCTACGACCACGAGACGGTGCATGCCATCCTCGACGCCGCGATGCTCTGCCACATCGCCTACATCATCGACGGCCAGCCCTATTGCACGCCGACCGCCTTCTGGCGCGAGGGTACGCATCTCTACTGGCACGGCTCCTCGGCCAGCCGGATGCTGCGCACCCAGAAGCCGGGCATCCCGGTCTGCCTGACGGTCACCCACCTCGACAGCCTCGTCCTCGCCCGCTGCGGCTTCAACCATTCGGTCGACTACCGCTCGGCCATGTGCTTCGGCACGGCGCATATTGTGGACGACCTCGACGAGAAGGCGAAGGCGCTCGATGTCATGATCGACCGCTTCTATCCCGGCCGGAATGCCGAGCTTCGCCCCAGCACCACGCAGGAGCTGAAGGCCACCATGGTCATCGGCATGGAGATCGAGGAGGCGAGCGGGAAGATCCGCGCCAAGGGCGTCGGTGACGAGGAGGAGGACTATGCCCTTCCGATCTATGCCGCCCGCTTCCCGGTGACGCAGGTGATCGGCGCCGCGGAGCCCTGCCCGCGGATGCCGGCGGGCGTCCCCTACCCGCCCGGTTTGGCAGGTTTCACCTCCGGTCGTAGGCTCGACGAGATCATGACCGAGAGCTACCGGACGACCTATGGCGCAGGACAGCAAACCGACTGATCTGGCAACCGCCTCGGCGGTGGCGATGGCGGCGATGGTGCGCGAGCGGCGCGCCTCACCGGTCGAGATCACCGAGGCGGTGCTCAGTCGGATTGCGGCCAAGGAGCCCGCGCTCAACGCCTTCGTGGCCCTCGATGCCGAGGGCGCTCGCGCCGCGGCCCGGGAGGCGGAGGCGGCCGTCATGCGCGGCGGGGTGCTCGGGCCGCTGCATGGCGTGCCGGTCAGCATCAAGGACGTCCAGGCGGTGGCCGGCCTGCCGACGCGGCGCGGCTCCCGCCTCTCCGACCCCGCCCCCGCCGCGGCCGATGCGCCGCTGGTGGCGCGGCTGCGGGCGGCGGGCGCCATCATCCTCGGCAAGACGGCGACGACCGAGCAGGGCTGGACCGCGGTCAGCCACAACCCGCTGAGCGGGGCGACGCACAACCCCTGGCAGCACGGGATGACGGCCGGCGGCTCCTCCTCCGGCGCCGCGGCGCTGGCGGGCGCCGGCTGCGGGCCGCTGCATCTCGGGACGGATGGGGCAGGCTCCATTCGCCTGCCGGCGCATTTCTGCGGCGTGGTGGGGTTCAAGCCGAGCTATGGCCGCGTGCCCTATGTGCCGGTGCCGAACAACGGCGCCCTCTCCCATGCCGGGCCGCTGGCCCGCAGCGTCGCGGATGCGGCGCTGATGTTCTCCGTCATGGCCGGGCCGCATGCGCTCGACCACACGACGCTGCCGGACCGCTTCCCGCCCGAGCCGGAGCCGGGCGGGCTGCAGGGGCTGCGCATCGCCTGGAGCCCCGATCTCGGCCATGCCCGGGTCGACCCGGAGGTCGCGGCGCTGGCCGCCGAGGCGGCGCGGGCGCTGGAGGCCGGCGGCGCCCTGGTCGAGGAGGTGACGCCGCCCTGGGGCCCGGAGGGGCCGGCGCTGGAGCGCGACATCTGGGGCGCGGCGATGCGGCCCTTCCTCGCCGCCGACAGCAAGGCCGCCGGCGCGATGGACCCGGGCCTCGTCGCCTGCACCGAGGCCTATCGGGGCCTCTCCTTCGCCGAGGCGCATGCGGCACAGACCCGGCGCTTCGCCTATGCCGGCCGGGTCAATGCCTGGTTCGAGGAGGCGGGCTTCGACCTGCTGGCGACGCCGGCCGCCTCGGTCGCCGCCTTCCCGGTCGGGCTGCAGCGGCCGCCGCACTGGCCGGCGCATGACTGGGACTGGCTGGTCTGGGCGGAATTCTCCTATCCCTTCGACCTGTCGCACGGGCCGGCCATCTCCCTTCCCTGCGGCGTGACCGAGGCCGGGCTGCCGGTCGGGCTGCAGCTCGCCGGGCCGCGGCTCAGGGATGCGCTGGTGCTGCGGGCGGGGGCGGGCTTCCTGGCCACACGGCCCTTCGACATCCGGCCGGCCCGGTAGCTCACGCGAACGCGCGCGGGTCTGGCCCCGAATTCATCCAGCCGCGAATACCTGCAACGCCGGCGGTGGTTAGCTGGCCGCCTGGATCAGCAAGACACCGCGCGCCGACGCGGAGCCTCGCCGGGAGGTACTGACCATGTCCGACGCCACGCCCAAGCGCCGTCGCGCCCTGCTGGCCACCGCCATCCTCGGGGCGCTCGCCCTGGCCGGCGGCGGTGCCCTCCTCCTCACCGGGCGGGAGACGGCACAGGCCCAAGGGCAAGCCGCGTCGCCGGCCGCGCCGCCGCCCGGCGTGCCCGTGCAGCTCGCGGGCGTCACCCCGGCCGACCTGCCGGTGACGCTGGAGGGGCTCGGCAACGTGCAGGCCTTCAACACCGTCACCCTCCGCGCCCGGGTCGACGGGCAGCTCGAGCAGGTGCTCTTCACCGAGGGGCAGGCGGTGCGCGTCGGCGACGTGCTGGCCCGCATCGACCCACGGCCCTACCAGGCGGCGCTCGACCAGGCGATCGCCAAGAAGGCGACCGACCAGGCGCTGCTGGACAACGCCCTGCTCGACCTCAAGCGCTACAGCGACCTGGCGCAGAGCAGCTTCGCCTCGCGCCAGCAGGTGGACACGGCGCGGGCGCAGGTGGCGCAGTACCAGGCGCAGGTGCAGGGCGACCAGGCCCAGATCGACAGCGCCCGGACCCAGCTCGGCTACACCACCATCACCTCGCCGATCGACGGCGTCACCGGCATCCGCCTCATCGACCAGGGCAACATCGTCCATGCGAGCGATGCGGGCGGCATCGTGGTGCTGACCCAGGTGCAGCCGATCAACGTCATCTTCACCCTCCCCGCCGCCCAGCTGCCCGACATCCGGGAGGCGATGCGGGGCGGGGCGCTCACCGTCCGCGCCCTCGACCGCGACCGGCCGCAGCCGCTCGCCGAGGGCAAGCTCGCCCTCATCGACAACCAGATCGACCAGGCGACCGGTTCGGTGAAGTTGAAGGCGGTGTTCGACAACAAGGACGCCGCGCTCTGGCCCGGCCAGTTCGTCACCGCCCAGCTGCTGCTGCGCGTGGAGCAGGGCGTCCCCACCCTGCCCTCCTCCGCCATCCAGCGCGGGCCGGAGGGCTCCTTCGTCTATGTGGTGAAGCCGGACCGGACCGTCGCCGCCCAGCCGGTGGAGGTGCGGCGCTACGCGCAAGGGCGCGCCGTGCTGGCCGTGCCCCTGCCCGAGGGCACGCAGGTGGTGGCCACCGGCCAGTCGCGCCTCGCCCCCGGCACGCGCATCGCGGCGGGGAGCTGAGCGATGGCCCTCTCGACCCCCTTCATCCAGCGGCCGGTCGCCACGACCCTGCTGATGGCGGCGCTGCTCTTCGCCGGCCTCGTCGCCTATCCGCTGCTGCCCGTGGCGCCGCTGCCGCAGGTCGACTTCCCCACCATCCAGGTGACGACCCAGCAGCCCGGCGCGAGCCCCGAGACCATCGCCGCCACCGTCACCGCGCCGCTCGAGCGGCAATTCGCGCAAATCCCCGGCGTCTCGCTGCTGAGCTCGGTCAGCACCCTCGGCGTCAGCTCGGTGACGGTGCAGTTCGACCTCTCGCGCAACATCGACGCGGCGGCGCAGGACATCCAGACGGCGGTCAATGCCGCGGGCGGCCAGCTGCCGAGGACGCTGCCGGCGCCGCCCAACATCCGCAAGGTGAACCCGGCGGACTCGCCGATCATGGTGATCGCCGTGCGGTCCGACACGCTGCCGCTGACCGAGGTGGACGACCAGGCGGAGAACATCCTCGCCCAGCATATCAGCCAGATCCGCGGCGTGGCCCAGGTCTCGATCAGCGGGCAGCAGAAGCCGGCCGTGCGCATCCAGATCGACCCCGAGAAGGTGGCCTCGCTCGGCCTCTCGCTCGAGGACCTGCGCAGCGCCATCGTCAACCTCTCGACCCAGAGCCCGAAGGGCACGGTGGACGGGCCGCAGCGCTCCTTCACCCTCTACGACAACGACCAGCTGACCGAGGCGGCGCCCTGGAACGACGCCATCCTCGCCTATCACGACGGCGCGCCGGTGCGGGTGCGCGACATCGGCCGCGCCGTCGACGGGCCGGAGAACATGCGCCTCCATGCCTGGGCGAACGGCAAGCCGGCCATCCTGCTCGTCGTCTTCAAGCAACCGGGCGCCAATGTCATCGAGACGGTGGACAGCATCAGCCGGGAGCTGCCGAACCTGCGCGCCGCCCTGCCGCGCGGCATCGAGGTCTCGGTCCTGCAGGACCGGACGCAGACCATCCGCGCCTCGGTCGCCGACGTGCAGTTCACCCTGCTGCTGACCATATGCCTGGTCGTCGCGGTGATCTTCGTCTTCCTCCGCAACCTCTGGGCGACCGTGATCTCGGCGGTGACGGTGCCGCTCTCGCTGCTGGCGACGCTCGGCGGGATGTACCTGCTGGGCTACAGCCTCGACAACCTCTCGCTCATGGCGCTCTCCATCGCGGTCGGCTTCGTCGTCGACGATGCGATCGTGATGCTGGAGAACGTCATCCGCCACCTCGAGATGGGTAAGTCGCCGATGCGCGCGGCGATCGACGGCGCCGGGGAGATCGGCTTCACCATCCTCTCCATCAGCTTCTCGCTCATCGCGGTCTTCATCCCGCTCTTCCTGATGTCGGGCCTCGTCGGGCGGCTGTTCCGGGAGTTCGCCGTCACCATCAGCCTGACCATCCTCGTCTCGGCCTTCGTCTCGCTGACCCTGACGCCGATGATGGCGGCGCGGGTGCTGCGGAGCGAGGAGCAGCAGCGGCACGGCCGGCTGTACCGCTTGGTCGAGGGCGGCTTCGAGGCGCTGGTCGCCGGCTACCGGCGCACCCTCGACGTCGCGCTGCGCTTCCACCGCGTCACCTTCCTCGTCTTCCTCGGCACGCTGGCGCTGACCGGCTGGCTCGTCGTCACCATCCCGAAGGGCTTCTTCCCGCAGCAGGATACCGGCCTCCTCATCGGCACGGTGCAGACGGGGCCGGACGTCTCCTATGACGAGATGGCGAAGCGGACGCAGGATGCGGCCGCCGTCATCCTGCGCGACCCGGATGTGGAGAGCCTCGGCGTCTCGGTCGGCGCCGTCGGCGGGCTGACGCAGAACCAGGCGCGCATGTTCGTCACGCTGAAGCCGCGCGACCAGCGGCAGGCGGGCGCCGGCGAGGTCATCGCGCGCCTCAGGCCGCAGCTCGGCCGGCTCGAGGGCACGGTGACGCTGCTGCAGGCGGCGCAGGACATCAATATCGGCGGCCGGCCGACCTCGACCCAGTACCAGTACACGCTGCAGGATGCCGACCTCGCCGAGCTCAACACCTGGGCGCCCAAGATCTACGAGCGCATGCGCCAGCTGCCGGAGCTGCGCGACGTGGCGACCGACCGGCAGGATGGCGGCACCACCGTCACCCTCGAGATCAACCGCGACGAGGCGGCGCGCTACGGCATCCAGCCGCAGCTGATCGACGACACGCTCTACGACGCCTTCGGCCAGCGCCAGGTGGCGCAGTATTTCACCCAGGTGAATGCCTACCACGTGATCCTCGAGGTGCTGCCGGAGCGGCAGATGAGCCCAGCGGCGCTCGACCAGATCCGCATCCGCTCGCCGCTGACCGGGCAGCCGGTGGCGCTCTCGGCCTTCGCCCGCTGGTCGACGGTGCCGGTCTCGCCGCTCTCGGTCGCGCATCAGGGGCAGTTCCCCGCCGTGACGATCAGCTTCAACCTGCCGGCGGGGACGGCGCTCGGCCAGGCGACGGCCGCCGTCGAGGCGGCGCAGCGGGAGATGGGCGCGCCGCCGACGCTGACCGGCGCCTTCCAGGGCAGCGCCCAGGCCTTCCAGGACTCGCTCGCCAGCGAGCCCTGGCTGATCGCCGCGGCGCTGGTCGTCATCTACATCATCCTTGGCATGCTCTATGAGAGCTTCATCCACCCCGTCACCATCCTCTCGACCCTGCCCTCGGCCGGGCTCGGCGCGCTGCTGACGCTGCGGCTGGCGGGGATGGATTTCAGCATCGTCGCGCTGATCGGGCTGATCCTGCTGATTGGCATCGTGAAGAAGAACGGCATCCTGCTCGTCGACTTCGCCGTGCATGCCGAGCGCAACGAGGGCCGCTCCCCGCATGACGCCATCCGCGAGGCCTGCCTGCTGCGCTTCCGCCCGATCCTGATGACGACCATGGCGGCGCTGCTCGGCGGCCTGCCGCTGATGCTGGGCTCGGGGACGGGCTCCGAGATCCGCCAGCCGCTCGGCTACGCCATGGTGGGCGGGCTCGCGGTCAGCCAGGTGCTGACGCTCTACACCACGCCGGTCGTCTACCTCACCATGGGCCGGCTCGGCGGGATGTTCCGGCGGCGGGGAGGGCGGCCGGTGCCGGAGGGGGCACCGGCGGAGTAGCCTACCAGCGCAGCGCCCGGATGGCGGCGATCGGGTCGACGCCCTCGGCCAGCGCCACCTGGCGCAGCCGCTCCGGGTCCGGGTTGTCGCCATGGGCATGGGCGGCAAGCCCGGTCATCGCCCAGAGCGCATCCATCCCCGCCGCCGCGGCGCCGGCGAGGTCGGTATGCGGCGTGTCGCCGATGGCGAGCACCCGGCGCCGGTCGGTGAGGCCGAGCAGCTCCATCACCGGGTCGTAGACCGCCGGGTCCGGCTTGCCGACCTCGAAGACCGACCCGCCGAGCTCGAGATAGATGTCGGCGAGCGCGCCGGCGCAGATCAGCCGGTCCTCGCCGACCATGACGAAGCGGTCCGGGTTCACGCAGACCATGGGCAGGCCATGGGCCGCCGCCGCTTCGAGCGCCGGGCGGTAGGGCGCCGGGTCGGCCGAGCCGCGCTCCGGGTCGGGGCCGGTGTTCAGCAGGAAATCCGCCCCGGCCGGATCGGCGACCCGCTCGGCGACGCCCTCCTCGATCACCGAGAGGTCCTTCTCCGGCCCGATATGGAAGGCGCGGCGGCCGAGCGGGGCGAAGAAGGGGTGGCTGCGCTCCTTCAGCATCCGCCAGGCGATCTCGCCCGAGGACATGATGCCGTCATAGAGCGCGCGGTCGAGCGCCATGCCGTCCAGCAGCTCGGCGACGAACCAGGCGCGGCGCGGCGCATTGGTCAGGAAGACGATGCGCTTGCCGCGGGCCTTGAGCTCGGCCAGCGCCTCGGCCACGCCGGGATAGAGGCGGCGGCCGTTGTGGACGACGCCCCAGAGGTCGAGGACGTAGCCGTCATAGCGCTCCGCCAGCGGGGCGATGCCGTCGAGGATATCCATCCCAGTCTCCCTCAGGCCGCGGTGCCGACCGCTTCGGCGACGCTCGAGAAGCCCTCCCGCCGCAGCAGCGCGGCCAGGTCGCGGAGGATCGCCGGGACCAGGGCCGGGCCGGCATAGGCGAAGGCGGTGTAGAGCTGCACCAGGCTGGCCCCGGCCCTGATGCGCGCCAGCGCATCGGCGCCGCTGGCGATGCCGCCGGCGCCGACCAGCGTCAGCCGGCCGCGCGCGATGCCGTGGCATCGCCGCAGCATCGCCTCCGCCCGCCCGCGCAGCGGGACGCCGGACAGGCCGCCCGCCTCCGCGCGATGGGGCGAGCGCAGCCCCTCCGGCCGGGCGATCGTGGTGTTGGAGACGATGAGGCCGGCCGCGCCATGGGCGATGCAGGTCTCGATGACCGGGCCGAGGGCGGCATCGGCGAGGTCCGGGGCGATCTTCACCAGCACCGGCGGCCCCTCGATGGCGGCGATGCCGGCGAGGATCTGCGCCAGCCGCTCCTCCCCCTGCAGGTCCCGGAGGCCGGGGGTGTTGGGCGAGGAGACGTTGACGGTGACGTAGTCGGCGAGGCCGGCCAGCGCGGCGTAGAGGGCCGGGTAGTCCCGGGCCGGGTCGGCGCCCTCCTTGTTCACCCCGATATTGGCGCCGAAGACCGCCGGCAACGGGCGCGGCAGGGCGCGGAGCCGGCCGAGATAGGCCTCCACCCCGCCATTGTTGAAGCCCATGCGGTTGATGACGGCGCCATCCTCCGTCAGCCGGAACAGCCGCGGGCGCGGGTTGCCGGGCTGCGGACGCGGGGTGACCGTGCCGGCCTCGACGAAGCCGAAGCCGAGGTGCATCAGCGGCAGCACCGCGACGGCATCCTTGTCGAAGCCCGCCGCCAGGCCGAGCGGGTTGGCGAAGCGGAGGCCGAGCGCCCCGGTCGCCAGGATCGGGTCGGCCGCGGCCTCGGCACGGCCGGCGAGGCCCGCCCCCAGGGCCCTCAGCGCCAGGCCATGCGCCGTCTCCGCGTCGAGGCGGCGCAGCAGCGGCGTGGCGAGGGAGGCGAGGCGCGGGGTCATGGCGCCGCTGTGTGCCCCAGCCGGGCCGGGATGGGAAGCGGTTGACGCCCCCGCCGCCGCCCGCGACAAGCGTCGCGGGCAAGGGCCGGGAGGAAAGCCGAGTGAGGGGACCCGCGCTGCTGCTGGCCGGCGTCGTGCTGTTCAGTATCAACGACGCGAACAGCAAGCTGCTCTCCGGCCAGTACGGCCTCGGCGAGGTGCTCTTCCTCCGCTATGCCATGCTGCTGCCGGCCTTCCTGCTGGCGCGGGCGGCCTGGCCGGGCTTCGGCGGGCCGCTCTCGACGCGGCATCCCGGGCTGCAGGCGCTCCGGGCCTGCTCGATGATGGTCTCGGCGGGCGGCTTCTTCCTCGGCTTCCGGCATGTGCCGCTGGCGGAGGGCTACCTGTTCTTCTTCACCGCGCCGCTGCTCACCCTCGGCCTCGCCGCGCTGATGCTGGGCGAGGCGGTGGTGCGGGCGGCCTGGGGATGGTGCCTGCTCGGCTTCACCGGCGTGCTGCTGGCGGTGGCGCCGAAGCTCGGCGGGCTCGACGCGCCACTTGGCGGCTACCTGGCGTTGCTGGCGGCGACATTCGCCTTCGCCCTGAATCAGACGCTCAACCGGAAGCTGCGGACGGAGCCGGGGTTGGTGGGCGTCATCCTCTGGCCGAGCCTGCTCGGCCTGCCGCTCTTCGCGCCGCTGGCGCTCATCGACTGGGTGTCGCCGCCGCCGCTCGACCTGGCGCGGATGCTGGGGAACGGGCTGCTGGCCGGCGCGGCGGTGGTCTGCACCGCGGCAGCCTTCCGCCATTCGGATGCCGCCCGGCTCGCGCCCTGGGGCTTCGCGGCGCTGCCGGTCTCGGTCGGGCTCGACCTCGCCATCTGGGGGCATTGGCCGGATGCGGGGATGCTGGCGGGCGGGGCCGTCGTCGTCTTCGCCTGCCTGATGAGCGAGCGGGCGCGGCGGCGTGGGCTCGTTCAGTCGATCCCGGCGGGGAAGGCATGGGTGCCGTCCGGGCCGAGCGGCAGCGGCGTCACCGCCCGCACGGCGGAGAGCGGCAAGGCGCCGTAGAGATGCGGGAAGAGGCCCGGGCGGCTGCCGGCCGGCTCCCAGCGCAGCGCCTCGCCGAGCGCGGCGGCATCGACCTCGACCAGCAGCAAGTCGCGCTCGCCGGCGCGGTGCTTGGCGGCGCTGGCGCGGAGCTGGGCGCCGGTCGAGAAATGCAGGAAGCCGTCGCGCCGGTCGTCCGCGCTGCCCCGATAGGCGCCGGCGGCCTCGGCCTCGCGCCAGTCGGCGGCGCGGACCATGGTGTAGATGAGGGGGCTCATCGGCCGAGCGTCTGGAGCCGGTCGAGCAGCCGGTCCACCTCCTCCGCCGTCTGGTAGAGGCCGAAGCCGAAGCGCAGCCGCCGCCCCCGCCGGTCGGTGACGATGCCGGAAGCGGCGAGGCGGGCCTGCCAGCCCTCGGCATCCTCGAGGTCGAAGGCGAGGAAATTGCCCCGCGCCGGGTCGTCCGGCGGCACCACGAGCCGGGCGGGGTCGAGCCCGGCGCGCGGCAGGCCGGCGAGGAAGCGGGCCTGCAGCGCCAGCGCATGCGCATGGATGGCCGCCGCGTCGAGGCCGAGCCCGGCCAGCCAGTCCATCACCGCATTCAGCCGGTAGAGGCCGCTGGTCTCGAAGGTGGAGCCCATGAAGCGCCAGCCATCCCCGGCATAGGGTACGCCGGCCTGCCCCTCGGCCAGCGCCCCGAATCCGGCATACCAGCCGGTGGAGCGCGGCCGCGGCAGCCAGCCGGGCGGACAATGGAGGCAGCAGGCCCCCTCTCCCGCCATGGCGTATTTGTAGCCGCCGGAGAGGTAGAAGGCGCGGTCGGCAATGGCCGCGAGGTCGACCGGGCGGGCCATGAAGGCGTGGTAGCCGTCGATGACGAGGGCGGCCTCGCCGGCGGCCTCGGCGAGCGCGGGCAGGTCCGTCACCGCGGCGCCGGAGGTGAAGAAGACCTCGCTCGTCCAGACCAGGTCGAAGCCTTGCCGGGCAGCCTCCGCCAGGCGGGGGATGCAGTCGCGCGCCGGCTCGCTCGGGATGCGGGTGACGGCAACCAGCCCCTCCTCCTCCAGCCGCGCGAGCTGGCGGGCGAGGCTGTGGAACTCGCCATCCGTCGTCAGGATGCGCGGCGGCCGGTGGGTGGGCAGCGCCGAGAGGATCCGCACGACGAATTCCTGGGTGTTCGGCGCGAAGACGATGGTCGACGGGTCCGGCAGGCCGCAATGCCGGGCGACATGGCGCTGCGCCGCCTGCCAGACCGGGCCCAGCACATGCCCCCATTTCGTATCCAGCAGCCGGGCCGCGTCGTCCCAGGCGGCGAGCTGGGCCGCCCGCGTCACGTCGGGCCGCGGATGGTGGCTGTGGGCTGCGAAATGCAGCCGCTCCGGCGCGGCGCCGAGGCTCAGGGAGAAGTGCGGGCGAAGGTCCAGCATGGGCTTGCTCCGGCTGATTGCTTTAAGCTTAAAGTAACCTCTTCAAGGAGACCACTACCATGGTCGAGGGCGTGGAGACCGATTTCGCCAGGCGCATGAGCTATGGCGACTACCTGCATCTCGACCAGGTGCTCTCCGCCCAGCAGCCGCTCTCCGGCCAGCATGACGAGCTGCTCTTCATCACCATCCACCAGGTGCAGGAGCTCTGGATGAAGCTCCTCACGCACGAGCTGGACCTGGCGATGGCGAATATCCGCGCCGATGCGCTGCGCCCGGCCTTCAAGGCGCTGTCCCGGGTCGCACGCATCCAGAAGCAGCTGATCGAGGCCTGGGACGTGCTCTCGACCATGACGCCACACGACTACCTCGCCTTCCGCGACAGCCTCGGCAGTTCCTCCGGCTTCCAGTCCTGGCAGTACCGGCTGATCGAGTTCAAGCTCGGCGCGCGGGACGGCTTCATGATGAAGCCGCATGCCCACCGGCCGGACATCATGGCGGCGCTGGAGGCGGCCTTCCACGGCCCCTCGCTCTATGACGAGGCGCTCAGGCTGCTGGCGCGGCGGGGGCTGCCAGTGCCGGAGGCGGTGCTCGGGCGCGACCTCAGCCAGCCGCACCGGGCCGATGAGGGCGTCACCGCCGCCTGGGCCATCGTCTACGAGCAGGCCGAGGCGCATTTCGACCTCTACGAGCTGGCCGAGGAGCTGGTCGACCTCGAGGACGCCGTGCAGACCTGGCGCTTCCGGCACGTGCGGACGGTGGAGCGCATCATCGGCCACCGGATGGGCACGGGCGGCTCGGCCGGCGTCTCCTATCTCAAGGGCGTGCTCGAGAAGGGGTTCTTTCCCGAGCTCTGGACGGTCCGGACGCAGCTGCGGCCCGCCCCGCGGCGTGAGCGGTAGCCTCATTTATGGTTCCGTAAATCGGTTGCCGCATGGTCGGTGCCGTCCCATGAGACGGGGCGGGAGACCATGCCGGCGATCCAGGTTTTCGGGACCATTCCCAGCACGCTGCGGGAGAACACCAGACCGGGGGAGTGGGTCGCCGGGCTGATGCTGACCGGCGACACCGGCAACCTGATCGGCATCGAGGTCACGGGGCCAATGCGCTGAACTTCGTCGCGGCCTGGAACCCGTTGCTCGGCCTCGGCACCCTCGGCCTCGCCGCCCCGGTCGACTACGAGTACTTCGCCGCGGCCCGCCTGCCGCCGCAGCTCTCCTTCTCGCTCAGCTTCCTCTTCGACGATGGCAGCCGGCAGAGCCCGGGCACCGTCTACCGCGTCGCCGTCCTCGACCAGGACGACACGCCGCCGAGCGACCTGCGCCTCGTCACCGGCGGCAGCGTGGCGGCCGGGGCGATCGGCAGCGTCATCGGCACGCTCGCGGTCACCGACCCGGATTCGGCCGGGCCCTTCACCTTCACCTTCGCCGAGGAGGATGCCTGGCGCTTCGAGGTGGTCGGCAACACGCTGAAGCTGAAGGACGGCATCAGCCTCGGCCTCGACGAGATGCCGGTCCATCCGCTGTTCGTCCAGGTCTCGGACGGGCGGCAAAGCGCGGGCTTCACCCTCACCATCGCGGTGACGGATGCCGGCACGCAGCCGGGCCCGGTGGAGGTGCTGACGCCGTCGACGCCGCAATCCGGCTTCGTCCTCCACACGCCGAGCCAGGCGGTGACGCTGCACGAGGCGCGGGAGGTGACGGCGGCCACCAGCCATGGGGAGGGGCTGCGGCAGGTGCTGCTCGCCGAGGGGAAGGAGGTCTGGATGCCGGCGGTGCAGGCGCTGCGCCTCGCCGATGGCTGGCTCGACTTCGACCCGGCCGGCCAGGCGGTGCGCGCCGCCGCCCTGCAGGGCGCGGCGACAGGGCAGGCCGCGAGCGGGACGGACCTTGCCGGGCTCGTCGAGCGGACCAGCGCGGGCCAGGGCTGGGTCGACCTCGCGGCCGGGCTGTTGCCGGGGGCGCTGGCCGGGCTCGACGATGCGGCGCTGGTGACGACGCTCTACCACTCGGCCCTGCACCGCGACCCGGATGCGGCGGAGCTGGCCCTGTAGCTCGGCCGCCTCGCCTCCGGGGTCAGCCGGGCGCAGCTCGCCGCGGACCTGGCCGGCTCGGAGGCCGCGCTGGCGGCGGCGGCCGATCCGGATGGGGTCTGGGTCGGGCAGGCGCTCGGCGGCAGCGCGGCCTGGCACATGGATAGGGGCGGGCTGGGCAGCGGCGTGCTGGTGGTGGCGAGCTATCCGGCCGGGTCGGCCTGGATGCTGTGACGCGTCAGAATTTCAGCCGCTGGACCTCGCAGGTGCCGGCGAGGCTGCCGGCGGCGACGGGCAGGTCGCAGGGGGCGGGCGGCGTCGGCGGCTGGTCGCCGGGCCCGGCCAGGGCCGGCGCGGCGGCACGGCAGGCCTCCACCCGGGCCACGTCGGGCCGGCGGGAGAAGAGCAGCCGGGCCTCGCCGGTCATGCGGCGGCACGCCGCGCCTGCCCTCGCCGGGCAGGGGGGCGCCGAAGCCGGCGACCAGCGGGTCGCGCCGCGCGCCGATCCCCTCCGAGTCCAGCCAGGCGGTCTGGCCGGGCAGCTCGATGGCGAAGCCGCGCTCCTCCACCACCACCCGGAGCTGCCCGCCCTGGGGGAAGCGGCAGGGGAGGAAGGTCTCCGCCGCGGCCGGGCGCGCCAGGGCCAAGGTTGCGAAGGCGAGGGCGGCCGTCCGGGCCGGGCCGTACCGCATGGTCGTTCCTTCCGGTTATCGATGCCGGCACGTTACCCCGCTCCGCGAAAGCTTCAACTCGTCGCGCGCAGGGCCTAGGTTAGCGCCGTGGAAACCGCCGACACGAGCCTGGGCGCCAGGCCCCTCTCTCCCACCCCGCGGGGTGGGCTGCATCGATTCGCCAATCCGGGCCGCTTCCTGCGGCTGTCCGGGCGGGTGCTGCCCTGGCTGACCGCCGCGGCGGTGCTCACCCTCGGCATCGGCCTGCCCTGGGGGCTGTTCTTCTCGCCGCCCGACTGGCAGCAGGGCGAGACCGTCCGCATCCTCTACATCCATGTGCCGATGGCCTGGCTGGCGATGGGCGGCTATGCCGGGCTCGCCATCGGCTCGATCCTGTCGCTGATCTGGCGGCACCCGCTGGCCGACCTCGCCTGCCGTGAGCTGTCGCCGGTGGGCGCGCTGGCGACGGCGCTCTGCCTCGCCACCGGCAGCCTCTGGGGCAAGCCGATGTGGGGGACCTGGTGGGTCTGGGATGCGCGGCTCACCTCGGTGCTGGTGCTCTTCTTCCTCTGGCTCGGCCATGCGGCCCTCGTCCGCGCCTTCGACGACGCCGAGCGCGGGGCGCGGATGGGCGCGATCCTGGCGCTGGTCGGGGCGGTGAACGTGCCGATCGTGAAATTCTCGGTGGACTGGTGGAACACGCTGCACCAGCCGGCGAGCGTGACGCGGATCGGCGCGCCGGGCCTGCATGTCGACATCCTCTACCCGCTGCTGGTCTGCGCCCTCGGCTTCACCCTCGCCTTCATGGCGCTGGTGCTGGCGCGGACGCGGGCGGCGGTGATGGAGCGGCGCATCCGGGCGCTGGAGCTCGCGGCGGCGCGTCGCGCGGAGGCCGCATGAGCCTGCACTGGATCCACATCACGGCCAGCTACGCGCTGGTGCTCGGTGGCTTCCTGATCCTCAGCCTCGCCACCATCTTCCGTCATGCCGCGGCGAAGCGCCGGCTGGCCCAGCTCGACCCGCGCGCCCACCGGCGCGCACAGGATACCGCATGACCCGCAAGTCCCGCCGGCTGTCGCTACTGCTGCTCTGTGCCCTCGGGCTCGGCAGCGCGACGGCCCTGACCCTCTCCGCCTTCCAGGACAACCTGGTCTTCTTCCGCTCGCCGAGCGACATCGCCCGCGAGGCGCCGAAGCCGGACCGCGCCTTCCGCCTCGGCGGCCTGGTCGAGACCGGCAGCGTGGTGCGGGAGACGGCGCCGGACGGCAAGCCGGAGGCGCGCTTCCGCGTGACGGACGGCGCGAACGGGGTGCCGGTGACCTATGCCGGCGTGCTGCCGGACCTGTTCCGCGAGGGGCAGGGCGTGGTGACCCTCGGCAAGCTCGGGCCCGACGGCACCTTCCGCGCGAGCGAGGTGCTGGCGCGGCACGACGAGAGCTACATGCCGCCCGAAGTCGCCGATGCGCTGAAGAAGAGCGGCCACTGGAACCCGAACCAGGGCGCCCCGCCCCCGGCCGCCACCTGGAACACGCTGGAACCGGCGCCAGTGCAGCCGAGGCGCGGCTCATGATCCCCGAGATCGGGCATTTCGCCCTCGCCCTCGCGCTGGCCCTGTCGCTGGCGCAGGCGGTGGTCGGGCTGGTCGGCGCGCAGCGGGCCGATGCGCGGCTGATGGGCGCCGCCGCGCCGATCGCCGCCGGCGTGCTGGTGACGATCGCGGCGGCCTTCGCCTGCCTCGTCTGGGCCTATGTCGCCAACGACACCACGGTGCTGAACGTGGTGCAGAACAGCCATTCGGCGAAGCCGCTGCTCTACAAGATCAGCGGGGCCTGGGGGAACCATGAGGGGTCGATGCTCCTCTGGGTGCTCATCCTGGCGCTCTGCGGCGGGGCGGTCGCGGGTTTCGGCGGCAACCTGCCCTCGGCGCTCCAGGCGCGGGTGCTGGGCGTGCTGGCGCTGGTGGCGCTCGGCTTCATCGGCTTCATCCTCGCCACCTCGAACCCCTTCGAGCGCATCTGGCCGCCGCCGCTGGACGGCCAGGGGCTGAACCCGATCCTGCAGGACCCGGGCCTCGCCTTCCATCCGCCGCTGCTCTATCTCGGCTATGTCGGCTTCGCGGTGACCTATGCCTTCGCCGTCGCCGCCCTGATCGAGGGGCGCGTCGATGCCGCCTGGGGGCGCTGGGTGCGCCCTTGGGCGCTGGCGGCCTGGAGCTTCCTGACCCTCGGCATCGCGCTCGGCTCCTGGTGGGCCTATTACGAGCTGGGCTGGGGCGGCTACTGGTTCTGGGACCCGGTCGAGAATGCCTCGCTGATGCCCTGGCTCGCGGGCTGCGCGCTGCTGCACTCCGCCATCGTCGTCGAGAAGCGCGAGGCGCTGAAGACCTGGACGGTGTTCCTCGCCCTCCTCGCCTTCGGGATGAGCCTGCTCGGCACCTTCCTCGTCCGCTCCGGCGTGCTGAACAGCGTGCACGCCTTCGCCAACGACCCGGCGCGCGGCACCGTCATCCTCATCCTGCTCGCCATCTATATCGGCGGCGGGTTCCTGCTCTTCGCCTGGCGGGCGCAGGCGATGCTGCCGACGGGCATCTTCACCCCCATCTCGCGGGAGGGGGCGCTGGTGCTGAACAACCTGCTGCTCTGCTCGATCGCGGCGGTGGTGCTGGCCGGCACGCTCTACCCGATGTTCGCCGACCTCGTGCTGGGCGAGAAATTCTCGGTCGGCCCCCCGTTCTTCAACACGGCGATCTTCCCACTGGCGGTGCCGCTGATCGGCGCCATGACGCTCGGCCCGGTGATGCCCTGGAAGCGGGCGCGGCTCTTCCCCGCCCTGCAGCGGCTGTGGTGGGCGGCGTTGGCCGGGCTGGCGGCGCTCGTCCTCTGCTTCGCCATCGAGGGCTATCGCGTCGGGCCGGCGCTCGGCTTCGGCGCGGCGGCGTGGGTGATCCTCGCCGCCGTCGCCGACATCGCCGACCGCATCGCGCTGTTCAGCCGGCCGCGGGCGGCCTGGGCGCGGGCCAAGGGGCTGCCGCGCGCGGCCTGGGGCGGGGCGCTGGCCCATGCGGGGATGGGGGTGATGATCCTCGGCCTCGCCGGCATGGGCCTCGCCACCGACACGCTGCGCCTGGTGAAGCCCGGCGAGAGCGTGGCGCTGGCCGGGCTCGACTACCGGCTGGTCGGCGTCGTCGATGCGCCGGGGCCCAATTTCGCCGCGCGGCGCGCCACCGTCGAGGTGCGCAACGGCAGCCGGCTTGTCGCGGTGATGACGCCGGAGCGCCGCAGCTTCCCCGTGGCGCGGATGACGACGACGGAGGCAGCGATCCACACCACCTGGCTCTCCGACCTCTACGTCGTCCTCGGCGAGGAGCGGGATGGCGGCGCGGTGCTGCGCATCCACCACAACCCGCTGGCGCCCTGGATCTGGCTCGGCGGCGCGCTGATGGCGCTCGGCGGCGGCATCTCGCTCAGCGACCGGCGGGTCCGCGTCTCGGCGCCGGCGGCCAAGCTGGCCAAGCCGGTGAAGGCCGGGGCACGGGCATGAGCGAGGCGGCTCCCAACCCCGAAGCGGCCGCGTGGCGCCGGCGGGCGCTGCTGCTGGCGCCGCTGGCCGCCGCAGGGCTCGGCGGCGCCGGCTTCTTCGCCATGCTGCGCGGCCTCGGTACCGGCGAGTACGACCCGCGCGGCGTGCCCTCGGCCCTGATCGGCAAGGCGCCGCCCGAGTTCAGCCTGCCGCCGCTCGAGGGCGCGGGCCTGCCGGGGCTCTCGGCCGCCGACCTGAAGGCGGGCAAGCTGCTGCTGGTGAATTTCTTCGCCTCCTGGTGCGTGCCCTGCGTGATCGAGCACCCGCAGCTCATGCGCCTCGCGCGCGGGGGCGTCGTCATCATGGGCATCGCCTACAAGGACAAGCCGGCGGACAGCCTCGGCTTCCTGAAGCAGCGCGGCACGCCCTATGTGCGGCTCGGCGTGGACCAGCCGGGGCGGGCCGCGATCGACTGGGGGCTGTATGGCGTGCCGGAGACCTATTTCATCGACAAGTCCGGGATCGTCCGCTGGCGGATGGCCGGGCCGGTAACGGAAGAGATCCTGGACCGGCAAGTCACCCCGCTGCTGCGGCGATACGCATGATCCGCTGGCTGTTCCTGCTGATGCTGGCCGCGGGCCCGGCCCTCGCCGTGGGCGACCCGGCCGACCAGCTCCCCGACCCGGCGCAGGAGGAGCGCGCCCGGGTCATCGGGCGCGAGCTGCGCTGCATGGTCTGCCAGAACCAGTCGATCGAGGACAGCGATGCCGACCTTGCCCGCGACCTCCGGCGGATCGTCCGCGAGCAGGTGGCGCAGGGCAAGCCGGACGAGGTCGTCCTCACCTTCGTGCATGAGCGCTATGGCGACTTCGTCCTGCTGAAGCCGCCCCTCAAGCCGGAGACGGCGCTGCTCTGGGGGATGCCGGCCATCGCCCTGCTCGCCGGCGCGTTGCTGATCCGCGGCATGCGGCGGCGGCAGGCGGCGGCCTCCGGGCCGCCCGAACTCACCCAGGCGGAGCGCGACCGGCTCGCCCAACTGTCCGGCAGGCCGCGCGAGTGAGCTGGTTCCCGTTCTGGCCGCTGCTCGGCCTGCTGGCCGTGGCGGCGATCCTGCCGCTCGCCGCCAGCCTGTTCCGCCCGCCGGCGGCGCGGGGGCGGCGCGAGGCCGACCTCGCCCTCTACCGGGCGCAGATGGAGGAGCTGGACCGCGAGCGCGAGGCCGGCCGGCTGGACGAGCCAGGGCACAGGGCCGCCGTGCTCGAGGTGCAGCGCCGGCTGCTGGCGGCACCGGCCGAGGCGGGCACGCGCGCCGGCCGCGGGGCGAAGCTCGCCCTCTGGGCCACGGTCGCCGCCGTGCCGCTGCTGGCGCTTGCCCTCTACTGGCCGAGCGCGCTGCCGGACATGCCCTCCGCGCCCTTCTCGCTCCGCCAGCAGGTGGCGGCGCGGGACGAGGAGATGCTGGACCTGCTGCGCAGCCGCCTCGCCACGCTCAACCCGGCCAGCCCGCAGGCGCAGGACGGCTACCGGCTGCTCGGCAATGCCGAGCGCAGCCGCGGCGCGCTCGGCCCGGCGGCGGAGGCCTTCAAGCGGGCGCTCGCCGCCAAGTTCGACCCGGAGCTGACCAGCCAGCTTGCCCAGATCCTGATCGAGGACGACAAGCTGGACGAGGCCCGGCGCACCCTCGCCATCGCCCTGCCCCAGGCGCCGCAGCATGTCGGGCTGCGCTTCCTCACCGGCCTGGTCGAGGCGCGGGCGGGGAATGCGGCGCGGGCGCGGGAGCTCTGGCAGGCGCTGGTGGCCGAGGCGCCGGCCGAGGCGCCCTGGCGGACCATGGTCGAGCGACGGATGCAGGATCTGCCCTGAGCGCCACCGCGCATCTGGCTGCCTTCTTCCCGGAAGGCGTGCCGGAGGGGGTGCGGCTGGCCGAAGGTCCCTGGGCAGCGCCCGCTTTCGGCCCGCAGCGGCGGGCGGTGGGGCTGCTGGCCGCCATCGGCGAGGACCCGGTCGCGGCGGCGCTCGCCCGGACGGCCTCGGCCGAGGCGGAGGCCCTGGCGGCGGCGCTGCAGCCGCTCTGGCCTGAGCCCCTCGACCCGCGCCTGCTGGCGGCGACGCGCTGGGCGGACCCGTTCCGCGACCGCGCCTGCCCGGCGGCGGAGGGGCTCGCCTTGCTCGCCCTCTGGCGGCGCGAGGCGGCGGCCAACCGGGGCATCGCCGCCTTCCTCGGCATGGCGGGGTGGAAGCAGGCGGCCATCGCCGCCGCCTTCGCCCATGACGGGCCGCCGGCCGTCTTCGCCCGGGACGAGGCGGGGGCACTGGCGGCGGCGCGGGCGCGGGCGGGCGGCATCGCCGTCTGGGCGACGCGCGCCGCGCCGGGGCTGGCGGAGCGGTGCCGGGCGGCCGGCGTGCCGTTGCATTGGGTGGAGGATGGCTTCCTGCGCTCGGTCGGGCTCGGCGTCGATTTCATCCCCTCCGCCTCGCTCGCCGTCGACCCGCTGGTGCCGCATTACGATGCGGGCGGGGCCTCGGCACTTGAGCGCATCCTGGTCGGGACGGAGTTCACCCCGGCGCTGCTGGCGCGGGCGGCGGCGCTGCGGCAGGCGATCGTCGCCCGGGGGGTGACCAAGTACAACCTCCGTCGCCCGGCAGCGCCCCTGCCGGCAACGCCGGGGCGGCGGCGCATCCTCGTCGTCGGGCAGGTGGAGGACGATGCCTCCATCCGGCTCGGCGCCGGGCGCGTGCGGACCAACCTCGCCCTGCTGGAGGCGGTCAGGCGGGAGGAGCCGGAGGCCTTCATCGTCTTCCGCCCGCACCCGGATGTGGAGACCGGCTACCGGCGCGGCTACCTCCCCCGCCGGGCGGCGCTGCGGCTCGCCGATGCGGTGGCGGCGGGGGGCGATATCGGCACGCTCTTCGCCCAGGTCGATGCGCTGCACGGTATCACCAGCCTGGCCGGCTTCGAGGCGCTGCTGCGCGGGCTGGAGGTCACGGTCTGGGGCCGGCCCTTCTATGCCGGCTGGGGGCTGACCCGGGACCGGGAGGCGATGCCGCGGCGGGGCCGCGCCCTCCCCCTCGATGCGCTGGTGGCCGGGGCGCTGATCCTCTATCCGCGCTACCTCGACCCGGTGACCCTGCTGCCCTGCGGGCCGGAGCTGCTGCTGGAGAGGCTGGCCGACCCCTCCGGCTGGGCGCCGGCCTCGGCGGCGCGGCGGGCCTTCCTGCCCTGGTGGCGGCAGCAGGGCTGGTGGCTGAAGCAGGCGCGCCGCTTCGGCCTCTGGCAGCGCTGACCGCGGCGACTCAGTCGAGCGAGATGCGCGCATCCCTGGCGATCGCCTGCCAGCGCAGGGCGCTCGCGCGGATATACCCGTCCACCTCGGGCTGCGGGACGTAGAGCGGGTCGACGAAGGCCGATTGCAGCCGCTGCTCCGTCTGCGGCGTGCGGGTGCGCTCGAGCGCCGCGGCGAGGGTCCGGGCGATGGCGGGCGGCGTCTTCCGCGGTACGAAGAGGCCGAACCAGATGCCGAGGTCCACATCCGGCATCCCGCTCTCCTTCAGCGTCGGCACCTGCGGCAGGGCGCCCGCGCGGCGGGCCGTGGTGACGGCGAGCGGGCGGAAGGCGCCGGACTGGATATGCGCGGTGGAGGTGGCGGTGGTGTCGAAGCCGAAGTCCACCTCCCCCGCCAGCATCGCGGCGACCAGCGGGGAGGAGCCACGATAGGGCACATGCGTCGCGTCGATCCCCGCCTCCTTCAGGAAGACCGCCGCCGAGAGGTGCGAGGAACTGCCGTTGCCGACCGAGCCGTAGATGAGCGGCCGCGCCTTGGCCTCGGCGATGAAGGCGGCGACGTCCCCCGCCTTGATGCGGGCGGGGATGACGGAGAGGATGTTCGCCACCTCCCCGATCGTGCCGAGGCAGAGGAAGTCGCGCACCCCGTCGACGCCGCTGCTGGCGTAGAGGATGGGGTTCACGCCGAACAGGGCGGTGGTGCCGAAGAGGATGGTGAAGCCGTCCGCCTCCGCCTGGGCGGCGGCCGCCGTCCCGATATTGCCGCCGGCGCCGGCGCGGTTCTCCACCACCACGGGCTGGCCGAGCTCCCGCCCCAGCGGCTCGGCGACGATGCGGCCGACGATGTCGGTCACCCCGCCGGGCGGATAGGTGACGATGAGGCGGAGCGGCCGGTCGGGCTTCCACTCGGCCGGCTGGGCGCGGAGCGCCGGCGCGGCGAGCAGGGTGCCGAGACCGGCCAGGGTGGTGCGGCGAAGCGGCATGGAGGCTCCTCGATCCAGGCGCGTAAGGAAGCCGAGCCGTGGCCCGCTGTCCAGCCTTCAGGAGGTGGGCTTGAGGCGGCCGCGGCGGGCGAGGCCTGCAGTCTTCCAGCGCGGCTCCGCCGACTTGGCCCGGCGGCGGAGCGGGGTGGCTTCGGCCGATGGAGCGGTCTCAGGCAGGGTCTCGGGCAGCACCTCTGGCGGAGCTTCGGCTGGGGGGGCGGCCTCGGGTGGGGCCTCCGGCGGCGCCTTGGGCGTCGCAGCGGCTTTCGGGGGGCGGCTGCGCCGGCGCACAGGCGGCGGGGCGGCCTCGGGCGGCGACGGCGTGGCGGGCTCGGGCAGTGCCGGCTCCGCTGCCGCCGGCTCCGGCTCCGGCTCCGGCTCCGGCTCCGGCTCAGGCTCCGGCTCCGGCTCCGCCACAGGTTCCGGCTCCGCCACAGGTTCCGGCTCCGCTGAGCGCGGCGGCTCCACCGGGCGGACGGGCTCCGCCCGGTCCAACAGCGCGCGCAAGGTGCCAGCCGTCTCGAAATAGGAGCCGTCGCGGCTGACCAGGTAGCGCTTGCCCTCGATGGTGAAAATGCGCCGCTGCATGGTGAGGCGCTGGACCTGCAGCTCGGTCGCGGGGAAGAAGGCGCAGCCGATGGCGCGGGCCGCGGCGACCTCGTCGGGGGTAAGGATCAAATGGTTCTCTCGGTCGGAATGGTGGGGCGGACTGTCCCGCGTCTTGCCCGGGGAGCCAAGTGAAACCCCGTTGAGGCCAGGCCGGAACGCGCATGGAAGATGGTGCGGGCAAGACTGACCGCCACATGCTTCGGCACATCACCGACCCGCGTCCGGAAGGCCTGCCGGTTGCCTCGCCGCACATCGGTCAAGCAACTGCCAGAAGACTTTCCGCCATCCCATGAATTGGGACATCATTTCGGCCAGAATGGCCGGACATTCAGAACGGAGCCCCGGCACAGGCCTCGGCGCGCGCTCGACAACGGAATGATGCAGGCGGAACCGGGGTCTGGAGCGGGCGATGGGAATCGAACCCACGACATTCAGCTTGGGAAGCTGACGTTCTACCTCTGAACTACGCCCGCAGCGCTGGAGACCATAGCCGCAGCGGGCGCCGGGCTCAAGCCCGCCTCTTGCACCGGCACCATGGAGAAGGGTTGACCGCGCCGCCCCAGGGCCGCTAACTGCGCCCGGGCCGCAATGCCCCCTCGCGATTTGTCCGGCCAGCTTGCGGCGAGGTCCTCACGGGTTCCCATCGGCGACATGACGGCGATGGGTTCAAAACAAGCGCGCTAAATCGGCCGTCGAGGGCGCCTCCGGGACCCTCGCGCACCGCATGGGTGCCGGACACCATTGGCCTGCCAGGGTGTTCCAATCCGATGTCCAAGTCCCTGCCCGAGCGTCCCCTCCGCCCCGCGACCTTGCTCGTCCGCGGCGGCACCACCCGCACCAACCATGACGAGACGGCGGAGGCGCTCTTCCTTACCTCGGGCTTCGTCTACGAGAGCGCCGAGCAGGCGGAGGCGACCTTCGCCGGCACCGCCTCGCACTACCAGTATTCCCGCTTCGGCAACCCGACCGTCTCGATGCTCGAGGGGCGGCTGGCGGCGCTGGAAGGGGCGGAGGCCTGCCGCTGCACCGCGACCGGCATGGCGGCGGTGCATGCGGCGATGCTCTCGCACCTGAAGGCGGGGGACCGCGTCGTCGCCTCGCGGGCGCTGTTCGGCTCCTGCCACTGGATCGTCTCGACCCTGCTGCCGCGCTACGGCATCACCGGCGAGTTCGTCGACGGCGCCGACCTCCGGCAATGGGAGGCGGCGCTGTCGCGGCCGGCGGCCCTCGTCCTGCTCGAGACGCCCTCCAACCCGATGCTGGAGCTGGTCGACCTGCCGGCCGTCGCGGCGCTCGCGCACCAGGCCGGCGCCATCGTCGTCGTCGACAATGTCTTCGCCACGCCCCTGCTGCAGAAGCCGCTCGCGCTCGGCGCCGATGTCGTCGTCTATTCCTGCACCAAGCATATGGACGGCCAGGGCCGCGTGCTCGGCGGCGCCGTGCTGGGCAGCAAGGCGTGGGTGGACGGGGTGCTGCAGCCCTTCATCCGCAACACCGGCCCCTCGATCAGCCCGTTCAATGCCTGGGTGATCCTGAAGGGGCTGGAGACGCTGCATCTCCGCGTCCATGCGATGTGCCGCAGCGCCGCCGCCCTCGCCGACTTCCTGGCCGAGCGGGTGGAGGTGCGGCGCGTGCTCTACCCCTTCTCCGCCAGCCACCCGCAATACGCGCTGGCGCAAAGGCTGATGACGGGCGGCGGCACCGTCGTCACCTTCGACCTCGCGGGGGGCAAGGAGGCGGCATTCCGCTTTTGCAACGCGCTGCGGCTGATCGACGTCTCCAACAATCTCGGCGATGCGAAGAGCCTGGTGACGCATCCGGCCACCACCACCCATATGCGCATCGGCGCGGAGGAGCGGGCGCGTCTCGGCATCGCGGACGGCACCATCCGGCTCTCGGTCGGGCTCGAGGATGTGGCGGACCTGGTCGAGGACCTGGCGGAGGCGCTGGATGCGGCGGGGGGCGCCGTGGCGCGCGCAGCCGAGTAGTAGCGCGAGGGGCCGCGGCCGTGGCAGGCTGCGGCCCCATACGGGGGGAAACAATTGATGCAGCGCCCGCCTACCGATGCCGATCCGGCCCGGCAGCCCGGCTATACCGAAGTGACGCGGGGCGTGCGGGTCTCCGTCCGCACCTTCTTCCTCGCCGACCAGTCGGAGCCGGAACGGGGCCATTACGTCTGGGCCTATCGCGTCACCATCACCAACGAGGGCCGGCAGACGGTGCAGCTGCTGAAGCGCACCTGGCTCATCACCGACGCCCAAGGGCGCACCCAGCAGGTGCATGGCGACGGGGTGGTGGGGGAGCGGCCGGTGCTCGATCCCGGCGAAAGCTTCGAGTACACCTCCGGCACGCCGCTGGCGACGCCGTCGGGCTTCATGCGCGGCACCTACCACATGGTGCTGAGCGACACCGGCGAGGGCTTCGACGTGGCCATCCCGACCTTCAGCCTCGACAGCCCGCACCAGCCGGGGCGGCTGCACTAGCTCAGGGTCGGGTCCAGTCGGTCGCGCAGCCAGTCGCCGAGCACCGAGACGGAGAAGGTCGTCAGAACGATCACCGCCGCCGGCGAGAGCAGGATCCAGGGCGCACGGGTGAGGTACTCCCGCCCATAGCCCACCATGGAGCCGAGCGAGGTCTCCGGCGGCTGCACCCCAAGGCCGAGGAAGGAGAGGCCGCTCTCCAGCAGGATGATCTCGGGGAAGGCGAGCGTCATCGAGACGATCAGCGTGGAGGCGATGTTCGGCAGCACGTGCCGGCCGTAGACGCGCCAGGGCGAGGCGCCGAGCTGCCGCACCGCCGCCGCATAGCCCTGCGCCCCGGCGCTGATGACGAGACCGCGCGCGATCCGCGCATAGCGCTCCCAGGCATGCAGGCCGAGCAGGCAGACGAAGAGCGTCAGCGAATTGCCGAAGAAGGCGAGCACCGCGAGCGCCAGGATCAGGAAGGGCAGGCTCGCCGAGAAGTCGACCAGGGCGAGGACCACCTGCTCGACGGCGCCGCGGAAATGCGCCGCCAGCACGCCGAGCGAGGTGCCGACCAGCGCGCCGATGACCGTCGCCCCGAAGGCGATCAGCAGGCTCATGCGGATGGAGAAGATCAGCCGCGACAGCACGTCCCGCCCCAGCTCGTCGGTGCCGAGCGGGTGCAGCCATGTCGCCCCGGGCGGCGCCAGCCGGTTGCGGAGGTCGAGCGCGGTATAGGCATAAGGCGCGATCGCATCGGCCAGCAGCGCGACGCCGAGCATCAGCGAGAGCCAGGCGATGGCGAAGAGCACCAGCGCCGGCCAGCGCCGCCGCCGCCTGCCCTCTTCCACCAGCCGGACGGGAAGCGCGATCCCCGACATCTCAGGCCGCCCTCTGCCGCAGCCGCGGGTCGAGCGCGCCATAGAGCAGGTCGACCACGAAATTGGCGGTCACCATGGTCGCCGCCACCAGCAGCAGGATGCATTGCACCACCGCGAGGTCGCGGTTGGCGACGGCCACCACCAGCAGCCGCCCGACGCCGGGCCAGGAGAAGACGCTCTCCACCACCACGGCGCCGGCGATCAGCGAGCCCACCATGAAGCCGATGATGGTGACGGTCGGGATGGCCGCATTCGGCAGCGCATGGCCCCAGACCACCGCCCGCCAGGGCACGCCCTTGGCGGAGGCCGTGCGGATATAGGGCTGGCCCAGCACCTCCAGCATCGCGCTCCGGGTGAAGCGCGCCAGCACCGCCGCGCCGCCGACGCCCATGGTGACGATGGGGAGGATGGCGTGGCGCCAGCTCTCCTGCCCGCCCGAGGGCAGCCAGCCGAGCTGCACCGCGAAGACCAGCACCAGCAGCAGCCCGAGCACGAAGGAGGGCACGGTGAAGCCGGCGACGGCCAGCATCATCACCGCCCGGTCGATCAGCGAATTGCGGTGCAGCGCCGCGGTGATTCCGGCCGGGATGCCGAGGCCGAGCTTGATCAGCAGCGCCGGCACCGTCAGCGCCAGCGTCGCCGGGATGCGCTCCGCGACCAGGGCGATGGCGTCGCGCCCGTCGCGCATGGAGCGGCCGAGGTCGCCGCTGAGGATCGCCCCGAAATAGTGGAGGTACTGCACCCAGAGCGGCTCCTCGAGCCCCCAGGCGCGGCGGAAGGCGGCGATGGCCTCGGGCGGGGCATCGGCGCCCATGATGATCTGCGCCGGGTCGCCTGAGAGGCGCAGCACGACGAAGGCGAAGCTCACCACCATGACGATGGTGATGGCGGCGCGCAGCAGGCGGAAGCCGAGGAAACGGAGCATCAGGCGGCCTTTCGCGCCGGAACATCGCCCTGCGCCACATGGCAGGCGACGCGGCGGCCGTCGCCGGCGCGGGGCTTCAGCACTGGGTCCTCGCGCGTGCAGACCGCGACGGCCGCCGGGCAGCGCGGATGGAAGGCGCAGCCGCCCGGCCGGTCGGCCGGGTTGGGCGGGTCGCCCTGCAGCAGGATGCGCCGCTGCCGGCGGCCGGGATGCGGGATGGCGGAGACCAGCGCCTGGGCATAGGGGTGCGCCGGGTCGTGCAGCACCGCATCCGGCTCGCCCTCCTCGACGATGCGGCCGAGATACATCACCGCGACCCGGTGGCTCACCTGCCGCACCGCCCGCAGGTCGTGGCTGACGAAGAGGATGGCGGTGCCGAGCCGCGCCTGCAGCTCCACCAGCAGGTTCATCACCTGCGCCTGGATGGAGACGTCGAGGGCGCTGATCGGCTCGTCGCAGACCAGCAGCGCCGGGTCGGTCGCCAGCGCGCGGGCCAGCACCGCGCGCTGGCGCTGGCCGCCGGAGAGCTCGTGCGGGTAGCGCCCGGCCTGGTCGGGGCGCAGGCCGACATCGCGGAGCAGCACCGCGACCCGGTCCGGCCGGTCGCCGATGCCGTGGATCTCCAGCGGCTCGGCGATCTGCGCACCGATGGTCATGCGCCGGTCCAGCGCGCCGAGCGGGTCCTGGAAGACCATCTGCATCCGCGCCCTGAGCGCGCGCCAAGCCAGCGTGCCGGGGCCGGGCATCGGCTTGCCCTCGAAGGCGACGCTGCCGGCATCGGGCCGCTCCAGCCCCAGCACCAGGCGGCCTGTGGTCGACTTGCCGCAGCCGCTCTCGCCGACCAAGCCGAGGGTGCGGCCGCGCTCCAGCGTGAGCGAGACGCCATCCACCGCCCGCACCTCGACCGGGCGGCCCAGCAGGCCGCGGCGCATGGCGTAGCGGCGGGCGAGGCCCGTGGCCTCGAGCAGGGGTGCGCCCCTCATGCCGGCACCAATTCCCGCGCCGCGCGCAGGCAGGCGGCGGCATGGCCGGGCTCGACGGCGACGGCCTCCGGCACGCCCGCGGCGCAGGCGGCGGCGGCATGCGGGCAGCGCGGGGCGAAGGCGCAGCCGGGCGGCATGGCATTCGGCTCCGGCACGCCGCCGGGGATGGCGGCGAGCGGCCGGCGCGGGCCGTCCAGCGGCGGCAGGGCGCCGAGCAGGCCCTGCGTGTAGGGATGGGTTGGCCGGGCGAAGAGGCGGCCGACCGGCGCCTCCTCGACGATCCGCCCGGCATACATCACCGCGACGCGCTCGCAGGTCTCCGCCACCACGCCGAGATCGTGGGAGATGAGCACGAGCGCCATCCCCGTCTCCCGCCTGATCGCCGCCAGCAGCTCCAGGATCTGCGCCTGGATGGTGACGTCGAGCGCCGTCGTCGGCTCGTCCGCCACCAGCAGCTCCGGCTGGCCGGCCAGCGCCATGGCGATCATTACCCGCTGGTTTTGCCCGCCGGACAGTTCATGCGGATAGGCATCCATCCGCCGCCCGGCATCGGGGATGCCGACCTGGTCGAGCAGCCGCCGCGCCTCGGCCCGCGCCGCTGCGCCATGCAGCCCGCGATGCAGGCCGAGCGCCTCCGCCACCTGGCGGCCGATGCGGTGCACCGGGTTGAGGCTGCTCGCCGGGTCCTGGAAGATCATGGCGACGCGGCCGCCGCGCACCCGGTCGAGCAGCGCGGGCGGCGCCCCCAGCAGCTCCTCGTCGCCGAGGCGGACGCTGCCGGCGACCCGCGCCTGGCCCGGCAGCAGGCCGAGCGCTGCGAGCCAGGTGACCGACTTGCCGCAGCCGCTCTCGCCGACCAGGCCGAGCGCCTCGCCGCGGCCGATGGCGAGGTCGATGCCGCGCAGCGCCGGCGCGCCGCCGAAATCGACGGTGAGGCCGCGCAGCGCGATCAACGGCTCAGACACCCCAATTCGCCGCGCGGAAGTCCATGGCGAAGGCCGGCGCCGCGCGCCAGCGGATGTCGCGGCGCTTCGCGGTGAAGGTGGCGTTCTGGTGCAGCACCGTAAAGGCCGGGTCCTCGCGCTCGGCGATCTCCAGCATGCGGCGGAAGACCGTCTTGCGCCGGGCGCGGTCGGTGCTGGTCTCGAGCTCGACCGAGAGGCGGTTGAACTCCTCGTTCGTCCACTCGCCGACCTGCTGCTGCTGGCCGTTCGGCCCGTGCTGGTTGGTGAGCGAGGAGACGGGGTCGCTGAACAGGCCCGAGTTGGACCAGTCGCGCACCGCCCGCGTCGGCGTCTGCTCCAGGATCTGCGACCAGTTCTCCTTCATCTCGATCTGCACGTTGAGGCCGGCGGCGCGCCACATCTCCACCAGCACCTGGGCCGTCGCCACCTGGTTGGTGTAGTAGTTGTTCAGCAGGCGATAGGGGATCGGCTCGCCCTTGTAGCCAGCCTCGCGCAGCAGGCGACGGGCCTCGGCTGGGTCGTATTTCGGCACCTCCCAGTCGGCCTGGAACATCTCGCCGTAGAACTCCCATTGCAGCCCGCGCGGGATGGCGGTGCGGCCGGCCCAGAGGCTGTCGACGATCGCCTGCCGGTCGATCGCATGGGTGAAGGCGCGGCGCACGCGCGGGTCCCGCAGCACCGGGTAGTTCCTGTCGAACACCGTCAGCCGGTGGTTCGGGATGGTGCCGCCCAGCACCTCGAAGGCGCGGTTGCGTTCGATGCCGGCGATCTGGTCGGGCGGGATGTCGCAGGCGAAGTGGTACTCGCCGGAGAGCAGGCCGTTCACCCGCGACGAGACCTCCGGCACCTCGACGAAGCGCAGCTGCTTCAGCGGCGGGCGGCCGCCCCAGTACTCGTCATGCGCGGCGAGCGTGAGCGAGTTGTCGGCGCGGAACTCCACCACCTTGTAGGGGCTGGTGGTGATGGGCTGGCGCGCCCAGTCGAGCCAGGTGGCGGCCTCGGCGAAGCCCCGCCGGCTGCCGATCTCGGAGCCGGAGCGGGCGAGGCGCCCCTCCAGCGTCACGTCCGGCGTGCGGTTGACCCAGCGGAGCGTGTACTTGTCGACGATCTCGATGCGCTCGAAGCCGGGGAAGCTGCGGTTGGCGACGGCGGGCACCTCCTGCGGCAGCTCGCGGCCGGCGCGGCCCGGATTGACCTCGGTGATGCGGATGGTGCTGCCGCTGTTCGGGCCGCCCGGGCCGAACATGCGCTCGTTGCCGAAGGAGAAGGCGACGTCCTCGGCCGTCAGCTCCTCGCCGTTATGGAATTTCACGCCCTGGCGAAGCTTGAGCTCGACCACGCTGTCGCTGATGCGGCGCGTCTCGGTGGCCAGCACCGGGACGGTTTCCAGCCGGCTCGCATAGTTGCGGCCGAGCAGGCCCTCCCAGAGCGAGGTCAGCATCACCCGCTCGCCGACATTGCTCTGCTCGCGCAGCGGCTCCAGCGTGTTGGAGTTGCTGATCTTCTGCACCGCGACGGTGATGCTCGGCCGCTGGTCGGACTGGCCGATGGCGAAGCGTGGCAGGCCGGCGGCGAGCGCGGTGCCGGCGATGAGGCTGCGACGGTCGATCATGCTGGGGTCCCCCGGTCTTCGAGCCCATCGGGCGTGGCGCGGAAGGCGGTCAGCGTGCGTTCCGCATGGCGCAGCCGCCAGGACAGGGCGCGCTGCGCATACTCCTTGACGAGGCCCGCATGCGCTGTGCTCTCGGCGAGGTTGCTGAACTGGTGCGGGTCTCGCTCGAGGTCGAAGAAGAGCGGCGGCAGGGCGGCGAAGTGGACATACTTGTACCGCCCGTCCTGGATGACGCAGAGGCTGCACTCGTCCATGTGCAGGCCGAGATCGGTCTCCGGCTGCGAGTAGAAGACGTCGCGGAAGTCGAACTCGTAGTGCAGCGCGTCGCGCCAGCCCTGGGGCGCGCCGCCGGCCAGCAAGGATGCGAGCGAGCTGCCGTCGCAGGCGCGGGGAATCTCGCCGCCGAGCGCCTCGAGGATGGTCGGCATCAGGTCGATGCTCTCGGTCGGCGCGCCTTCCACAGCGCCGGGGCGAGCGGGGCGGCCAGCCTCCTTCACCACCAGCGGGATGCGGAAGCTCTCGTCGAAATAGCCGATCTTGCCGAGCAGCCAGTGGTCGCCGAGCTGCTCGCCATGGTCGGAGGTGAACACCACCATGGTGTCCTCCCACTGCCCGGTCTCCTCGAGATAGGCGAAGACGCGGCCGAGATTGTCGTCGATCTCGCTGATCAGCCCGGCATAGGTGGCGCGCATCAGCCGCACCGAAGCCTCCTCCAGCCCCGTCGCCGCGCCGCCCGCGCCGTGGAAGAAGGAGCCCTGGCCGATGCCGCGCAGGTAGAAGTCGAGCAGCGGGTGCTGCTTCGCCTCCTCGCGCCAATCGGCCGAGCGCACCGGGCCCGGCATGGCGGCGGGCGCGTACATCGCATTGTAGGGCGCCGGCGCGATGAAGGGCGGGTGCGGCCGGTAGTAGCCGAGATGCAGGAACCAGGGCTTGCCGTTGACGCCCTTCAGATAGGTCAGCGCCCGCTCGGTGAAGTAGGCGGTGTCGGAGAGCTCGGCCGGGATGCGGCAGGGCCGGTCGGTGGCGCCGGGCACGGCATCCTCGCCGGCGGGCAGCCAGATATCCTCGCGCCGCTCCGGCAACCTGTAGCCCTTATGGGCGAGCCAGCCGAAATAGCCGTCCATCGTCGGCTCGAAGGCGCCGACGCTGCGGAAGCCTTCCATCAGGTCGCCGAGATAGGTGAAGCGCTGGTCGCGCGGGCCGGTGGTGCGCGGATCGGGCGTCGTCGTCGTGTAGCCGATCAGCGCCGGGTCGTAGCCGATGCGGCGCAGGGCCTTGCCAAGGTTCATGTGCCGTGCGTCGAGCGGCACGGTGTTCTGCACCGCCCGGTGGTTCATCAGGTAGAGGCCGGTCAGCAGGCTGGCCCGCGCCGGGCCGCAGGGCACCGTTGTCGTCACGTGGTTGCGGAACGTGACCCCTTCGCGGCACAGGCGGTCGAGATTGGGCGTCTTCAGGAAATTGGCGCCCAGCCATGGCACGAAATCCGCCCGCCACTGATCCACCACGATGAGAAGCACGTTCCGCGGCCGGTGCATCATCCATCCCTCTCCGAGCGCCGCCGATAGCGCATGCGGCTTGACAGGCGTATGGCGGTTCGACGTCCATTCGATGACAGCTTGCAGGTTGCGCGCTTCGGGCGGTTGAATGCATCAATAATCGGAGGAAACGTCGATGCGCGCAGCCATCTTCCGCGGGGGCGATCTGGTGGTGGACACCATCCCCGACCCGTTGCTCGGCAAGGGCCAGGTGCTGGTCCGCACGCGCGCCTGCGGCATCTGCGGCTCCGACCTCCACGCCGCCAAGCACGCGCAGGAATTCGCCGAGCTTTCCGCCCGCAGCGGCGGGCGCTTCGGCATGCCGGCCGATCGCGATGTGGTGTTCGGCCATGAATTCGTCGGCGAGGTGGTGGCGAACGGGCCGGGCACCGAAGGTCGTTTCATGCCCGGCACCCTCGTCACCTCCATGCCGCTGACCATCCGCGGCAGCACCGTGCAGGGCATCGGCTACAACCCGGAGGTGCCAGGCGCCTTCGCCGAATACATGCCGCTCGCCGAGCGCATGCTGCTGCCGCTGCCGGAGGGGATGGAGCCGGACCATGCGGCAATGGTGGAGCCGATGGCGGTCGGGCTGCATGCCGTCAATTTCGGACATATAACGGAGGCGGACGTGCCGCTCGTCATCGGCTGCGGGCCGGTCGGCCTAGCGGTGATCGCGGCACTGCGGCTGCGCGGCGCGGGGCCGATCATCGCCTCCGACTACTCGCCCGCGCGGCGGGCGCTGGCCGAGCGGATGGGGGCGACGACGGTGGTCGACCCCGCAAAGGACTCGCCCTATGCGGCGCTCGAGGCGGCGGTGACGCCGGCGGGCTTCGATGCGAGCCGCTATGCGCAGCTCTTCGGCCAGGGGCCGCGGCGGCGCCCGGCGATCGTCTTCGAATGCGTCGGCATCCCCGGCGTCCTGCAGCAGATCATGGAGGGCGCGCCGGCGGGTGCGCGCGTCGTCGTCGTCGGCGTCTGCATGCAGCCGGACCGCATCGAGCCCTTCTTCGGCATCGTCAAGCAGATCAGCCTGCAATTCGTGCTGGCCTACACGCCGGAGGAGTTCCGCGAGACGCTCGGCCACATCGCCGCCGGGCGGATGGATGTGGCGCCGCTGGTCACCGGGCGGACGGGGCTCGACGGCGTGCGCCAGGCCTTCCAGGACCTCGCCAACCCGGAGCGGCACGCGAAGATCCTGGTGGAGCCCTGGCGCTAGCCGCGGCGCAGCAGCCGCATCGCCGCGGCGAGGCGGAGGCGGAGGCCCGGGCCGCTGCCGCCCCGCAGGGCGCGCCATCCGGTGGCGAGCAGCGCCCGCCCCGCAGCGCCGAGGCGATGGACGAGCGCCCGCGCCGCCACCCAGGCCGGGATGCCCTCCAGCAGCGCATGCCCATAGGCCAGCAGCCGCACCGTCCGGTCATAGGCCCAGGCGAAGGCGGGTACCTGCAGCATCTTCGGCCGGGCGATGGCGAAGAGCCGGGCGGAGAAGGCGACCCCCACCACCTTCGCCCCCAGCAGCAGCGCCACGCCGAGCACGAAATGCCCGTGCAGGAAGAGCCAGAGCTCGCCGAACTTCAGCAAGGGAATGACGGCGAGGAAGGGCAGCACGAAAACCACCACCACCATCCGCGGGCTGAGCCGCGCCACCAGCCGCTCCGCCAGGGCGAAGACGGGCAGCTGCGACAGCGCCCGGCCGAGCGCCATCAGCCAGCGCCACAGCGTCGCCTCCAGCAGCACCGCGACGAGGGCAAGCAGGATGATGGGAATATGCGCGATGCGGCGAAGGGCGGGCCGGGTCATCGCCCCAGCCTAGCACGGAAGGCTCAGTAGATCCCCATGGCCAGGCCCGCGCCGAGCGCCGCGCCCAGCTCCTCGCAGCGCCGCAGCTCCTCGGGCGGGATGGTCTTGGGGGCGAGGATCGCCTCCGCCGTCTGCGCCCGGGTGCAGAGGATCAGCGGCTCCGCCACCGGCCGCAGCCGCCAGCCGGTGGCGATGCGGGCGAGCTGCCGCGCGGCGTTGCTGCCGTCGCTGCCGGCGCAGATCATCGCCGCATAGGGGCGGCCGTTCACCCGGTCCAGCACGGGGTAGTAGCTGCGGTCGAAGAAGTCCTTCATCAGCCCGGCCATGGCGGCGAGGTTCTCCGGGGTGGCGAAGAGGTAGCCATCGGCCGCGAGCACGTCGCCGGGCCCGGCCTCGGCGGCCGGCAACAGGCGCACCTCGACCTCGCCGGCGGCGCCGCGGGCGGCGGCCTCGGCCATCTGCCGGGTGCCGCCGGTCGTGCTGTGCCAGACGAGGAGGAGCGACCTCACCGCCTCAGGCCGGCGGCCAGGACACCGCGACATCGCCGGTGACGACGGCCTGGCAGGCCATCCGCCAGCCCTCGGCGAGTTCCGCCTCGCCCAGGTGCCGCCGCTCCCGCAGCGTCACCGGGTCGAGGTGGTCGCGCCCCTTCTCGATGCGGCAGCGGCAGGTGCCGCAGACGCCGCCGGCGCATTTGAAGGGGATGCCGCCCGCCTCGCGGATGGAAAGGCGCAGCAGGGTGATCGCCCCATCCGCCTCGGCCTGCCGCCCGCTGGTCAGGAAGCGGACGGTGATCATGGCTGGCGCGGCGGGGCGCCGCCGCCTTCGGCCGGGCCGCCCGGGGCGGGGGACTGGCCGCTCGCGGGCGTCATGCGTTCGCCGAGGGCCTGCATCTCGCGCCGCTGCTGCGCGAGGCGGGCCTCGGCCTCGGCGATCTCGCCGACGAGCTCCTGGCGGCGCTGCTCCATCTGCGCCACCTGCTCCCGCAGCGCGGCCGCCTGGTCGAGCAGCTGGGCGGCGTCGCGGCGGGCGGCCTCGGTGGCGCGCGCCTGGGTCTCCGCCTCGGCCAGCGCGGCGCGCCGGGCGGCGAGCTGCGTGCCGGCCGCCTCGGCCTCGGCCCGCACGGAGGCGAGGCGCCTCTCCTCGGCCGCGGTGCCGTCGCGCAATTCGGCCAGCCGGCGCTCGGCGGCGCCGACCTCCTGGCGCAGCGCGGCGCTGCGCTGCTCGAGGCCGCGCAGCGCCGCCTGGGCCTCGTCCCGGGCAGTGGCGAGCCGTGCCAGCTCGGCCTGGGCCTGCTCCACCGCGCCGCGCCGCTGGGCGAGGGCGGCCTCGGCCTGGCTCAGCTCCCCGCGCAGGCCGGCGAGGCGACGGTCGGCCTCGCCGGCCTGCTGCTCGCTGGCGCGGGCGCGGCCGGCGGCCTCCTCGGCGCTGCGGTTGGTGCCCGCGAGGCGCGTCTCCGCCTCGGCCAGCGCGGTGCGGCGGGCGGCCAGCTCGCGCTCCGCCGTCGCGGTATCGGCGCGGAGGGCGGCGATGCGGCGCTCCGCCTCGCTGCCGGCCTGCTGCCGCTCCGTCAGCGCCTGCTGCGCCTCGGCGATGGTGCTGCGGAGGCTCTGCAGCCGCGCCTCCTCCTGCGTCGCCCGCTCGCGCTGGCCGACCAGGCGGCGATCCTCGTTCGCCGCCTGGTCGCGGAGGCTGGCGAGGCGGCGCTCGGTCGTCGCCGCCATCTCGCGCAGGCCGGCGAGGCGGCGCTCCTCCGCCACGGCGCGCTCGCCGAGGGAGGACAGGCGGCCATCCTGCGCCGAGGCCTGGTCGCGCAGCTCGGCGAGGCGGCGCTCGGCGGCGGCGGCCTGGTCGCGCAGGGTGCCGATCCGCGCCTCGGTCTCGCCGAGGCTGCCGCGGCGGGCGGTGCTGGTCTGCTCCAGCTCGGCGAGCTGGCGCTCCTCCTCGGCCAGGCGCTCGCGCAGGCGCCGCGCCTCGGCCTCGGCGCCGCCGCGCGCGCGCTGCGCATTGGCCAGCGCCCCGCGCGCGGCATTCAGCCGCTGCTCGAGCGCGGCGAGCTCGCCGGCGGCTTGGCGTCCGGCGGCGAGGGCGGCCTCCAGCTCGGCGACGCGGCCGCGGAGCGCGGTGCCCTGGGCTTGCGATTCCTGCAGGTTGCGCTGCATGGAGGCGATGCGCTCGCCGCGCTCGACGGTCAGGCCGCAGCCGGCCAGCGGCACCAGCAGGGCGGCAAGCGCCGGCCCGCGCCAAGACAGCAGATAAGACATCCAACCCCCCAAGCCCACGCCGCCTATGGCGCCCGTTCCGGCCGCCCGGGTCAACCACCGGTCCGTTGCATCGCCGCATCCAGAATTCACGAAAGGGTTGAGGCCGCTCCGCCATCCGGCGCCCGCCATTCGGGCCATGGCGGCGCGGCGGAAGCATGCACAGATAGTCGACATGAGCGACACCCCCTCCCCCGGCCTTCCTTCCGGTCTTTCCACCTTCTCCGACCGGCTCGCCAGCCTCGGCGCGCTGGGCGCCGCCCGCACCGTCGCCGTTCATGGCCGGGACGGCCGGGCGCGATCCGGCCTGCTCTGGGCCGAGGGGCTGGTCGTCACCGCGGAGGAGGCGCTGGAGCGCGACGACGAGCTCGCCCTGACCCTGCCGGACGGGCGGGAGGTGGCGGCGGGCCTCGCCGGGCGGGATCCTGGCACGGATGTCGCCCTGCTGCGCGCCGAGACCGGGCCGCTGCCGGCCTTCGAGCTGGCGCCGGCCGAGGCGCTGGCGGCGGGGCATCTCGTGCTGGCCATCGGGCGGGACGAGCATGGGCCGCTGGTCGCCTTCGGCGCCGCGACGCAGGTGGCGGGGCCCTGGCGCTCCATGCGCGGCGGGCGGCTGGAGCGGCGGATCCAGCTCGGCCTCAGGCTCGACCCCGCCTGCGAGGGCGGGGCGGTGCTCGACCATGCCGGGCGGCTGGTCGGCATGGCCGTGCCCGGGCCGCGGCGGCGGGCGCTCGCCATCCCGGCCGAGACCATCGCCCGGTCGGTCGAGCATATCCGCCGGCACGGGCGGGTCGCCCGCGGCTATCTCGGCCTCGCCCTGCAGCCGGTGCGGGCGGAGGGGATGCGCGGCCTCATCGTCGTCGGCATCGACCCGAAGAGCCCCGCGGGCGAGGCCGGGCTGCTGCTCGGCGACGTGCTGGCGGCCTGGGACGGGGCGCCGCTCGGCTCGGTGCGCGAGATGCTGGCGCGGCTCGACCCGGAGAGCATCGGCACCGAGGTGGCGCTCGACCTCATCCGCGGCGGCGAGCAGCGGCGGGTGACGGTGCGGATCGGCGAAAGGGCGGCCGCCTGATGGCCGCCGCGCTGCTCGACCGCCCGCCTCACGGGCCACCGCCGCGCCGGCCGGCGAGCCTGGCGGCCGTCGCGGTGCATGCCGCCGATTCGGAGATCGCCGCGCGCCTCGCGGACCTGCCGGGCATCCGCCTGGTGGAGGAGCCGGCGGCGGCCGAGGTGACCGTGACGGATACTTCAACGGTGGAGGCGGGCGGCCCGCCGACGCTGGTGCTGGCCGACGGGGCGGCGGCGCTGGCCGCGCTCCGGGCCGGCGCGCGGGCCGTGCTGCCGCCGGACGCCGCCCCGGCCCTGCTGGCCGCCGCCTTGCCGGCCATCGCCCGGGGCCTGGCGGTCCTGCCGCCGGCGCAGCTCGCCGGCCTGGCAGGGCGGGCGCCGGCCCCGGCGGCGGTGGAGGCCGGGCTGACGCGGCGCGAGCGGGAGGTGCTGGACCTGTTGGCCGCCGGCGCCTCCAACAAGGTGATCGCGCGGCGGCTCGGCCTCTCCTTCCACACGGCGAAGGCGCATGTCGCCGCGGTGCTGCAGAAGCTCGGCGCCGCGAGCCGGGCGGATGCGGTGGCGCGCGGCGCGCGGGCGGGGCTGGTGCTGCTCTGACCCCCCACGACACCGCTGCGCGGCGTCGCGGGGGCCCCGGATCGTCGCCGCATGCCCCGGGTGTCGCCCCGCCTTCCGCGGCCAAGGCGCGGAAGGGCACCAAGGCGAGGCCGCGTCAGCCTGGCAGACGGTAGAAGACCAGGCCGCCGATCTCGGCCGTCGGCACTTGGCCGATCGCCCAGCCGGGAAGCGAGGCGCCGTCATGCCAATGGGTGGCGCCTTCGGTCGGGTCCGGCAGGGCGCCGCCCAGCGCGCGGGCGGCGATGCGGCGGCACATCTCCATCGCCGCATCGGCCGGCGCCTCGGCCCGCAGCCCGCCGGGCTGCCAGCACCGGAAGAGGAAGGGCGCGCGGCAGGCCTCCGCCAGCAGCGCCCTCCAGCCCGCCCCGGCCTGGCGCCCGGGGTGAAGCGCATGCGCGGAGCCGGGGCCTCCGCCGCCATTCTGGCCCGGTTCACCACCAGGGCGGCCAGCGCCTCGATGGCACGGACGGGGCGGCTGCCGGCCTCGGCGCGCAGGGTGAGGGCGAGGATGTCGGCGGCGCCCATCACTCGTCCGCCCCGAGCCGGTCGCGCAGGCGGATGGTGCCCACGGCTTCCAGCTTCTCCTCGATCCGCAGCAGGTGCTGCGACAGGCGCCGGTCCACGTCCCGGATGAGCGAGAGCGGGACGTAGCTGCGCGCCACCTCCAGCTTGAACTCGGCCAGCTCGTCGCGGGTGCGGCGGACCTCGTCGCTCTCCCGCTCGGTCGTGCGGTCGATGCGGTCGTGCAGGTCCTTCCGCAGGCCATGCAGCATCCAGAACAGGGCGGCGGCGATCGGCGCCTCCACGGCGCTGATCCACCAGGTGGGTTCGATTGACATCGCGGCTCACATGCCTCCTTGAAGCGGCGTGCCGGCACGACCACCCTCGGGCGGCACCGGGACGCGATGGAACAGTGACGATCTGGAACGAGCCCTATCTCGAGACCTGCTGCCGCGCGGCGCTCCACCGGCTGGTGCTGGTGGGCGCGGGCGGGCGGCCCGACGGGCTGAAGGACGGGCCCTGCCTGGAGCGGCTCCAGGGCATGGGCCTTGCCCGGCTCCGGGCGGATGGGCGCTACGAGCTGACCCCGGCCGGCCGCGAGCGGCATGCCGAGGAGATCCTGAAGCTGCGGAAGGTGGGTTAGCCGCAATGCTGTTCATTTTGGGATTCTTATCGCGGCCTTGTAATCAACACGCGTAATCGGCTGCGGTGCGCGCGGGCGTAGCGGGTAGTTGCTCATCTTTCGCTTGACCCCGCGCGGTACCTGGCGACCGCGACCGCTGACCGCACGCTCTTCCAGGATCTCGTCCAGCACTGCCTTATGCAGGCTACGCCTGCCCCGAGGGGGAAAGCGCTGCGAAGTGCGGGATCTTGCGGCGGATAACCTGCATAGCGTGCGAGAAGGACAACCGGTCGGGATCCTCATCGGCCTGCAGAGCGGCTTCGTGCATCAGCCCGCGCACAGCGAAATGCGTCAGCAGCAAGCCCCAGACCTCCTGGCGCACCAGCGCCGGCGTCTTGGAGCGCAGCACCACCCGCGCGCCGCGGAGCTGCGTCTTCAGCTCCGCCAAAGCCACCTCGATCTCCCACCGCTCGTGGTACAGCGCGGCCAGCTCCGCCGCCGGCGCGCGCTGCGGATCGAGGATGCTGGTCACCACGCGATAGAGCGGCTCGGCATCGGAGATGCCCTCCAGCCGGTACTCCACCACGCGCAGCCGCAGGCCGTGGCTGCGGTGCCGGCGATCTGCCGCGCTTGGATAGGCTGTGGTCAGGTAGGAGCCGTCCGGCAGCACCTGCTCACGTGGCAGCCGCAGGTTGCTCCTGACGCGCCAGAGCAGGTTGGCGCCGCTGCGCGCCGCCCGGCTCCAGAGCGCATGGCCGAAGAACTGCCGGCCGGCCAGGCACAGCATGCCAGGCCGCAGCGCGTCCAGCACGGCGTACGCCAGCGTCGTCTCGCCCTCGCCATAGCGGCCCAGCCGCGCGCCGAACAGCACATGCGTGCCGTTCTCGACCAGCGCCACGAGCCGGAGCTGCGGGAAGGCGCTCTCGCCCCGGCTGGCCCCGGGCAGGCCGAACTCGGCCCGGTTCTCCGCCGTGTCGGCCACGTCCAGGCAGGTGCCATCCAGGCTGGTCAGCCGCCAGCCGCGGTACCGTGCTCCCTGGGTGGCGGGCGTGGCGATCGGCCGCACCAACGCTTCGTAGAGCCGCTGCAGCGGGTTGAAAGCAATGCTTTCAACCTCCAAGCCGGCTGCGTGCCTGCGAGATGCCGCTCTTGCCGGCAACCCGCACCGCCTCAGCACCCCAAAGCCAGCGCAGCCCCTCCAGCAGGCAGCGCAGCACCTCACGCGTGCTCGACCCCATGTAGAGAGCCATGGCAATGACGTAGTAGACCATCACCGACGCCGGCAGGTCGCGCTCGCGTTCGCTGGCCCGGCCGGTCTCGGCGAGCACCTCGCGCACCCGCGCCAGCGGCACTGCCCGGGCAATCACCCCGAGGCTGATGTGGTCACTCAGACGAACGCCAGCCGGCAGGCCAGCAGGAACACCGGCCATGGCTGCCAATCCTGCGTCACCCAGGGGCCGCCATCATAAGCTCCTCGAGCCTCAAAGTGAACAGCATTGGGCTTAGCCCCAGTGGCCTTTCCACGGGTGACAGCCGGTAGGGCGAAGATGTCGCACGGCATGCCCTTCAGTGTTGCCGTTTCGGCCGGCGGCCCATTAATCGGGCGGCGGGGCAGGTAGAACAGCCTTGAGGTGTCGGTGCAGGCTTGGTCATGGCTCAGCCCCAGCGTTGCGGCCAGCGCCTCGATCCGCTCCTTCCAAGCGTCGTTAGCCTCCTGCTGATTTTTGTATCCGGACGCCAACCAGGGCCGCAGCAGTGGGAGGGCGACGCGGAATTTGGGGCAGGGCTGGTGCTCGAACGTGACGTACTCGGCGTCTTCTTCCACAATCCGCGCCCCCGCGGCGATGCGCGGCAGGTAGTTCTTCTCGGTCTCGAGGAAGGCAGCGGGCGCCAGCGCCTGGTCGGTCGCAGCGATCCGGAACCTGTCCCAGTTGCCGCGCTTGACCCGGGTGGTGGAGGCCAGATGGGAGTGGGTCGAGCTGACGGCGGTGGTCCAACCCTGCTCGATGAGTGGATTGTGCAACCTGCTTTCTGGAAATTCTGGGTGGACGTGCTCAGGCATTCCGCTGGTCGAAGTTGATGTAGAGGCGATCTGAGGTGGACCAACCCTCGTCGGTTTCGACGAGGATGGCGGTGACGA